>Ga0272442_10000085_pt1 | contig 144545 bp, 247 predicted proteins | sample SSMForm2O_FD_200262 | JGI IMG/M metagenome (GOLD analysis project Ga0272442, IMG submission 200262) | Marine sediment archaeal communities from Little Sippewissett salt marsh, Falmouth, MA, United States - SSM-Form-2O | ecosystem: Environmental > Aquatic > Marine > Wetlands > Sediment ... | reverse complement strand
CTTATTAACTTTAGTCATTATATCATCTAATTAATATAGAATAGAATAAGTAAAATGTTTCCCACCATCATTCCCGCCTTAGCTATTGGCTCTCCGTAATTAACGAATTCATCTTATTTATACTTATTGTAGAAAGGTTTAAATATTTTTTCCTTCCTCCATAATAATATACACGAGCATAACTTTTCATAATTTGAGTACTCCACTCCTGTTGGGCTACCAAAACCTTTATATAGTATGTTGCTACAATTTATCGTTATTTTGGTGAAAAATGGGGGTATAAAATTAAGGTGCTGCGATGAGGATATCAGGACTGCTTTTTGAGTTTCCGTTACACCGGAGGTGGGATACTAAGCAGTATATGTATATATTTGTATATACTTTAAGGCTTATTTATGTTGTTATTAATATAATAATCTAGATTATAATACTAGATAGATAATATTGCCATTTTTATTTTTTTCTGTTATTTTTATTCAAACTTTATTTTTTTAATATTAATATATAATTTTTTGATTAGAAATTTTTTGAGTAGTTTAAATCTAAATAATAATGAATAAAGAATTTAGTGCTTAAAATTTTGATAATATGATATATCTATATTGTAATATTAGTTAGTCAATTTTTGACTATTAGTCAATAGGTTTTTTGTTTAAGATAGTCAATAGTTAGTTAGTCAATTTGTAATTTGAATATAACAATCTAATATGTATATGTAATTAAGTTATTACTTAATTTTAATACTCTAATAGTTAATATTTTTCTTATATCTTAATATATAATTATATGTAATATTCAATAAGTTTAAGATATAACCAATTTAGATATACAATAGTATAACGAAAAGATGTTTTATAACACATAAACAACAGATATAAACCTTATACTATAACGATATTTTACTGTTGCATATTTACTTACATAACTACATACAAATAAAGTATATTAATAGATAGAAAATAGATTGTAATATGTTTAAGATATTAGATAAAGACAATATAGAATTTATCTATAATAAAGATAAATTAACAATCTCTAATAGTATAGATATATGGGAATAATAAACCTATATATCTTTTATTCTTTTATTAATATATTATTAATTAATTAATTAATTTAAAGATAATTCAATTTAATTTATCTTTAATTATAAATTATTTAATATAATCCTAAATAATAATTTATGTATATTTTTATATTATCATTATATTTACATTTGTAACCATGGATAATAATAGTTTTTTTATTAAACTATATCTATAAACTAAAACATTTTATTATTATCTAAATTGATTAACAGTTGTTAATATCTTACATTTGTTACATTTTATTTTTATCTTTTTAACATTTGTTTCAAATATATATTTATATATATATACTTTATAATAAGTAGTAAGTTTTTATATATAAAGTTATGGGAATAGGGTATAACATTAACCATAAAATTTTAAGATTTTACAACTAGATAATAATATTAACAGATGTTAATTTAGATTTTTAGCGAATAAATAAAATTAAGGTTTTTATTCTATCTACTTTATATTAAGATTTAGATAATTATTTCTCCTTATAGTATAGATAAATGATTAATGGTAAATTTTTGTTGTATATTTATGGAGATATTATGAAAAATGAAATATTAGTTAAACCTAGAATAGAAATAGAAAATAAGTTAATTAGTCAATTAGATAAAACCATAAATCTAATTAAAGAAATAAACATAAAAGAAATATCAACTTTAAACTATATGTTTAAAGATTAAATAAAAAAGGTGTAAAATATGAAAAACGAAAAAATAAAATCTATAACCATAAATAAAAATGGTAAAATTACGCTGTTGACTAACAAAAAAGATATAAACAAATATCTTAAAGAAAATAAGATAAATAAACCTATAATAAAACATAAAACTAAACATAAAAAACAGTTAGGTTTAACATTTTTAATAGATAAAAACAAAAATAATTTTAAACCTAAAAATAAGATAATATCAAATAGAAATAAAGTATTATCTAACTTAAAGAAAAATTACAATAAAGAAATAAGAAATAAAACTAAATTGTTAAAATCTTTAAATGAAAATAAAAACAATAAAGATAATAACAATAAAAATAATGAAAATAATATTTCTATTGAAAAATATAAACCTTTTATCTATAATTCTAAAAAACATAAACACAATATTAGATGTAATTTTAATATAGGTTTATATAACAGATATAAAAATGGTAATATCAAAAATAATGATTTAATAAACCAGTTTATTATTTCTAAAGGTTTTTGCTATCATTTAAAAAATGATTGTGAATTAAAATCTTTAGATAGTAATTTAAAAATTATAACTGTTAGATTAACAGATTTAGGTTTAACAGATAATTTAAATACATTTAATAAACCAATTAATAATTATGGTTATCCTTTTAAAAGAAAAATATATAATGATACGATTAAAAATTCTAAAGATAAATTAGAATTAAGAAAAAATAGATTATATTATAATAAAGAATTATTAGAAAATAATGGATATATTGAATTATATAAACCTTATGAAATAATAAATTTATTTGGTAAAAAAACTGTTAATAAAAAACTATTATCTAATAGGTTTATATCTAAAGTATATCGGGATTATTTATATTTTCTAAATGATAACAAAACAAAACATAAATTTAGTTATCATAACTTAAAGAAAAAACAAAAAACTGTTAATGGTAATATGTTTTTAGAAATATTCAATAGTTTAATTAATATGATAAAAACAAATAATTACTATTTTGAAAAAACAAAAAACCTATTGTTAAATAGTAATATAGATAAAAAACTAAAATCATTTATCAAAAATAATCTATTCTTTAACAATAATTTATTTGATTTTAAAGATAATTATGTTAAGGTTTATAAAATTGTTAAAGGTAAAAAAATAAGTATTTACAATAAAACCTTAAACAAAAATGATTTATCTTTATTTGATAAGTATTTATCATTATTAATGAATAATAAAAGAATATTTTATAATAATGGTTTATATAAAAAACAAATAGATGTTTTAAACTATTGGTTAAATGATATAAAGAAAAATGCTATATTAAATTATGATTATGATTTAATAAGATTAAACGGTATTAAACTAATAGATAAAACAGTTATTGATAAAGATAAATTAAACTATTGGTTAAAACAAAATATTTCTTTAATCAAAAAATCAAATAAAGTTAATTCAATAGATAATAAACAATCTAAATATTGGATAACACAACAGAATTTAAAACAAAAACAAATAATTAGATGTCAAAATAGAATAAAAGAAATAAAACAATTACATAAACAATAAAATCTTTTTTTTTTATTTTTTTTTTAACTGTTATTTTTATTTGACATTTATTTTAAAATCATTTAAGACATTATTTTTTTATTAATGATAATATACCTATCTAAATAGTTTTTTGATTGTGATTGATTTTAGATAGGTTTAAATTGAAAATAAGATTATATCTTAAAGTTTTATCCTATAAGATATAAATTTTATTTTGATATTTTTATTTTTATAGCAAATAAAATAACCATAAAGTTTAAATATGTTATTGACAAACTATATAAACTTTATGCAAACGTTTAAATATGAAATACCGATAAACCATGAAACTTGAATTAAGTTAAAGGTTTAAGGTTTAATTAACCAATAATTAAACATCTTTTAAACCTTTAACAATTCAATTTATTATAGGATATTTAAAAGAATATTGGTTATTCTAAAATTTATCTTATAGTATAAATAAATATCATTAGTAAAAGATATTTTATGGTATTATTATCCACTATGACTAATAATAACAGTAAAAACAGTAATAACAATGTGCTTGAAATATAGCAACAGTTATTCGTAAGGATAATAGCAATAACTATATGGATACTTTAAAAGCCATTACCATATGTGCTTAAATATAGGTTATTATCCTTACTTTTTATCTTATATCCCAAAAAGAGTTGTGAGAATATGAATAAAATAAAACATATAGTTAATAAAAATCAGATAGTATATGTAAATAAAAATGGAAATATAATATTTGATATATTAACCTTTCCTAATAATACTTGGAATGAAAATAGTTCATTCTTAAAGTATAAAAGATGTTTACATATAGGATTATTTTATAATAATAGAAAAATAATTACAAATATTAAATAAATCTTATTTCTTTTGGATAGGTATAAGGTAAAAATATCAATTAAAATATGAATAAATAAGTGCTTATTGCTGTAAATATAGGTATTGTAGTGATTTTATTTGGTGTTTACCTACCCATAAAAAGGTTTCTGTATATGTGATTAAATTTAACTTCATTACAACCTTAAAGCAGATACAATAAGTGCTTAAAAATTAGAGTTACTTTGTAACAGTAGTTTTATAATCTCTACTTTAAAAAAGACAACTAAAAAGGAGATAAATTCTATGAGTAAAGTTGTAGAATTAGGTAAATCCAGCAATGGTAATGAAAAAGTTGCTATTGAAATCGGAACTGTTACTGCTACAAAATCAAAATCAAGTAATGGTAACAAAATGTTCAGATTATATGGACAGCATGTCATTGACGGTAAAATTCATTACCTATCTGGTTACCTTACCGAAAAGAAAGCATAATTATGTGCTTAAAACAATCAGGATACTGTGAGTAGAAATCCACATACAATAATAGTTATGGTAAAAAAAAATAGTAATGGTATCCTGAATTTATTTTTTATTAGGATTACGCTTTAAGTAGCAATAAAAGGAGAGATGAAATAGTGAATGGATTTACAGTAGTAGCAACAGTAGATAGTAAAAAAGAGCATAAAGAAATGCTTGAAATTATGAATACTGTTATCTGTGGAATTAGAATAAGAGAATTATAAATAGTGAGTAAAAATGATACATAGATTAGTGAATGAATTTCATTATAGGTTACATCAAATAATATGTATCCTATGCTTGAAATTTAATTATAAAATGCTATGGAAAATTCAGGAAAAACATTGTAAATATAGTATTGAATGTGATATAGCAAGTGATAGTATCTTTGAAAAACTTTACAAATAGTGATTAAATGTTAGGTAAAAAATGTGTAGTGATTGCTGAATGGATTTTTGAAAAGTTTGTATTTAAAATCCATAGGTATTCTCACTACAATAAAATAGTGCATAGGATAGTGAGTAAATTATATTGCACTTATGAAAGTGTGTTTAATGTATTCATTCCTTATGAGTTACCATTCATATATATAGATGATGAGTAAAATGCAATACGAAACTTTGCTTAATTCCTATGATAAGCAAGGATATATCTATGAGTATCGTATGAATAAAAATGGCGATACAAAATTAGAATTTCAACATAGATATTTATGGGAATTAAGATATGGAAAAATTCCTAAAGGATATGAAATACACCATATTAATAGGAATAAAAAAGACAATAGATTAGGTAAAAAGATATACTGTTTTATGCTTTTTGGTAAAGTAGTATATCTATCAGGTAATCTATTGTGCTTACCTGCATATCTACATTCAAAAATCTTTCATAACATTCAGAATAAAATTTAAATGGAGAAATAGAAATGGAATATGTAAAAGAAACACTAAAGAAAATCAACCTAATAACAGGTTGTTCAAAAGAAGAAGCAGAAAAAGTGCTTGAAATGTTCATACTATAAAACAATGGTAGTAATATGAATAATGATATGGAATTTCTTGGATATAAAATATATGATAAAAATTCAGGTAAAATTGTTGCTACATTAGGTAGTGTAGTAATGATTACAAATAGAAAAATTGTAGAAGATTTACTGAATAAATATCCAGCAAATATGTATAATTGAGTAGAGTTATATTTATAATAAAGGTGTTAAAATGGATTACTCAAAAATGAGTAAAGAAAAGTTGCTTAAAAAACTTGAAGAATACTCATTAGCATTTGATAATGGACAAATAGACTTTTGGTTTTTAGAGCAAATAGCAATTATACAAAAAGAGTTAGAAAATCGTGAATAAAACAAGGATATAGAGTGGCGTTATCCTATGGTTAGGTTTCCATTAGATATAAATATTCGTATAGAGTGATAAACTATTCTTTACTATACGAATAAATATAATTAGTGGGTTATCTGTTCAATTCAGATACAAGTTTTAATACTTGCTCTATATCTTAATCCCCTCCTATAAAAAGGAGATGATATAAATGAATAATGAAATAAGATTAGAAGGAAATAAGGTTATGGATATAGCCTTTATAAATAAAGAAAGAACAGTAATTCGTATATACTTTGATGATACAAATATAATAGATTGTAAAATATTAGAATAAACAATAGGTTTCTTTAAGGTTGGGTTTCTTTTACCTATATATAAAATTAAAAAGTAAACCCATATCACATTTAAAAAGAGTGATTAAAATGTGTAGACATGAATTGGTGTATTCTTATATAGATGATGTTTACAGATGTAGTAAGTGTGGAAAGGAATTAATAAAAGGAGATTAGTAATGTGAGTAAAGATAAACCAAAGTTTAATAATATTAGAGATGCTTTAAGATGTGCCTGTAAATTGGATAAAAATATATATAGGGGTTTTGAAATAAAAAATGGTAAAAAGTTTTGGTATTATTTTGTAGATGATTAGATAAAATAGGTGATGGGGAATGATTAAAAATAAGACAAATTGGAAAAGGATATGGTATAAAACCCATTCAGATATAGATATAAAGCCAACATATTTAGAGAGTGGGGAATTATATTGTATAGAGATTACAGTTAAAAAATCTAAAGAGAGTAATCCTTTAGTGAATGAAATAGAGTGATTAAAATGAAAACAAATATATTGGAATATCATTTCTGCAATGATAAAGAGCATATATATGTATTGGTAGATGTATGTGAAAATGATACTGATAGTATGCTTGAATATAAAGCATATGATAGTCTTGCAGATAAAATAGGGGATACTACATTAGGTAGAGATAATCCTAAAGGTTGGTATATAGATAATGCTTATGATTTTGAGTGATTGAAAATGACTATCCTTAACAAGATTAGAAATAGGATTATAGATTACAGGGTTACTAAATATATAAAGAAAATGTATGGTAAATATATGATTATAAAAAGGAGATGTAAATTATGATGTTTACACCTAACGAATGGAAGGATATAAAGGAATGGTTTGAAAAGGAAAATAAGAAAGTGAATAAAAAGAAATAAGGGGTATATTTATCTTCCTTTAATTCTGGATAAATGGTTAGGAAATAGGTTTTTATGCTAAACATTGGAGAGTTTAGTGATTAAAAATCGTTTTAAGCCATTTTGTTCTATATATGGAATATTTTATAGGCAAAAAGTTCTATATATGGAACAATTTTATAGGGTTAAAAAAGTGAGGTAGTAAAATGAATATAGAAATAGGAACAGTAGAGATTATCTATATAATAATAGTTAGTTTTATTGCTGGTTGGCAGTTAGCAACTTGGATATATAAAATAATTTCTATAATTAGGAATAAATAATAATAAGTAAGAGGAAATTAGATGAAGAAATTAAGTAGAGCAGATATTCATTTAATAGTGGACTATCTTTTAGATAAACATAAGGATATAAGGATAGTTGCTTTTAATGAAAGTTTACTGACAGATGACAATATAGAAATATTCACTAAACATTTGGCTAATAGATTTTATATAATAAAGTAAGAGGTAATCTTTATGAATGATAAGTATGATGAAGGTTATAAAGATGGCTATAAAGAAGGAATAAAAACTGTTCATTCTAAATTGCTTAAAGTTATTGGGGAATTAATGGATGAAATTAAAGAGGAATAAACTACCTGAAATAGATGAGGATAGTCAGATTAGAACTTATGTTAGTGCTACTCCTATTAATATAGCAGGAATTAATAATAAACTCTTTAGGATATATATTATGGATAGATTATTTTGTTTGCATATAGAAAATATGAGTTACTATCTTGAATATAATAGATATAAAGATAATGAAGGAATGTTGAGTGATTTATTATTATATGGGGGATATCTATTAAAGGAATTAGTTGAAGGAGATAAGTATGCTTCTAGTTCGTGGATAGAAATTTTAAAGTTAAGAAAATTAAAGGATAATGAAATACCCATTGAGTTAAGGGATAGAGTAATGGTGGAATATTTATGACGGAAGGAGATAAAACTAAAAAGGAAACAAACTGTAAGATATTATCCTGTGATTGTGAATGTCCTCAACAGGATAAGATATATGGTAAAGGAAAAAGAGTGCATAATAAAATGAAAGATGATAGTTGGAGATGCACTTGTTGTAGAAAGGAAAAGAAATAAAATGATAATAGGAGATAAATTTATAGACTTAATACATCTTGATACTAAAGGTAACTCTAATATTTGGGTGTATCAAATTTTAATAGATTACAATAAGATGAATGTTGATATAAGATATGAGGAGCTTATAGTTAAAAGAAATTTTATAAAGTTGAGTGATTGAAATGGATATAATATTAATGCCTAATTGGTTAGCAGATTATTTAGAAACTCAAATACCAGATTTAAAAAAGTATTATAATAGAGTTGATGTTACTAATACTTTAAAAGAAATTATAAAAGAGTGATTGAAAATGAAAATTACTTACATATACAAAACAAGAAATATAGGATTAGTTTGGTATAAACTAAATAAAAAAGAATTAAAACAACATGAAAGAATACATAGATTAGCGAGTAGAATATTAAAGTGAGAGTAATTGAAATGAAAATGAAAGTAAAAACATATACTTTTCTATTTGGTGCAATAGTATCATTAGGACTGTTAGCCATTAGTGATAAAATATTCCCATTTAATTTATTGGCTTGGATACCTTATGCAATTATGGTTATTAAAGATAAAAGTTTTTGATGAGTGACTGAAATGAAAATAGGAGATAAATGTCCTATCTGTGGAAAGCCACTAAAGATATGGTATTGTTGTGCTGGTGGTGGACAGGTATTAGGTTGTTCAGATATAATGTGTAATTATAAAGAGGAATAAAATGAGAAAGAAATATAAGAGTAAAAAAAGTAGAGAGCAAACATACAGTAGTTTCTTGGGTGTATGTAACCATATGGGATTGGGTAAGCTGTTTCAGATATGGGATTTACTATACTTTAAGGACTATGAAATATTAAAGAGATATCATCTTATATAGAGGAATATATATGAAGGAAGAAATATGCACAAATATGTTAAGAAAAAAGAAAGATGATATATTTAGGAAAGAGCTAGATAATTATTTTGGAGATGATTATTATTTTCAGGTATCCTGTGCAGGTAAATTTGCTACTGTATGGAAATATATACCTTATGAAAGAACTAAAAAGAAATGGTTTAAGGAGATTAAAGAAACTATAAATATATCTAGACCAGCTGGTGATATTAATCTAGCTACAAAGATAATAAAAGTTTATCACAAAGAAGCTTATGAAGATTTAAAGAAATGGGGAAAAGAAAATAAGATACAAACTCTATTAAAATGTTGGGAAGGTGTATGTGATGAAGAATAAAAAGATATGTAAAGATTGTGGAATGGGAAATAATATCAATGCAGATGAATGCTGGGTATGTGGTTGTGAACTGTAATGTATGATGTAGATTGTAGTTATGAGAGTGAGGAAGACAGAATGGAAAGATTAAAAAAGAAAGTAGATGAACTAAAGAAACTAGAGATGACTAAATACATTGAGGATTTACAGAATAAAACATATCCTCCAAATGATTATACTTATGCAGAGTGATTATTATGTCTATTGTAGATGGAAGTAATATAACCATAAAGAAATATGATGAGTTAGATAAGGAATATATTTTTACTTTTGGTTGGAATGGTATATGGACAGGAGCAGTAATGGAAGATAATAGGATACATCTTAATCCTAGATTTTTAAAGGAAGAAAATTATAAGACTATATGCTCAACTATATCCCACGAATTATTACATCTTGTCTTAATAGAAGAGCAAGGAGATGATATTAGTCATATGTTAGATAATATAGCTCCATTTATTAGTGAGAATTATACAGATTGTGGTGGTATGTAATGCCTAATGGAGAGATGACTAAAGATGCAATTAAAAAATTACTTAAATATTATAGAGGTAGAGTAACCTTATTAGAAAAATATAGAGATATGGATATAGATAAGGAAATACTTAACTGTCTTAATGAGATTACTAAACTTAAGGAAAGACTAAAGGAAATAAGAACTAAAGAAAACATTAAAAGATTGATTAAAGATAGAGAAAAATCCATAAAGAAAACAGGTGAGTTACATTAGAATAAAATTAAGAGTAAAGGATAGAAAACATTTTATAGCAACAATAGGTGTAGCTTGTTTATTTGCTAATACAATAACATTAACCTATACATTTTTTAGTGCTTATTTTCATCCTAGTAAATCAACTACGATATTAATAAATAAGCTAGGAGAAGCTGATATAGAGGCTATAATGTTTCCAATAGTATTTATATTAGGATTATATAGTTTATATTATATGATGAAAAGGAGAAAATAAAAATGCTATTAAATCCAAATTGTAGTGAGTTAGTGTTGAGATTACCTGATGATTATACTAAAGAGCAAGTTATAGAGATGCTTAAAGATTTAGGAATATATTATATAGAAATTCCTAGTAATGATATATATGAATGGGATAATTCAGGAGATAAGATGTCAGTAGTATTTGATAAAGATAATCCTAATATGCCTGATTATGAAAATGGAGCAACTATACATATATATGGAGATGGTGAGGATAATGGTTATGGAGATGATGGTATAAGGATAGATGGACATCAGCATTGTCAACATCAGTTATTTCCCACATTAAAAAAGATACAGGATGAATTAAGTGGAGAAGTATATGGACAGGATGGTGGTAGTGCTAATGAATATGAAGAATGGGTTCATAATGGTTGTAAACCTATTAAAGATTATCAAAGTAAAAAGAGTAAAAAGAAGAGGGATAGCTTATTAAAAAGACCAGATGTAAATATAAAGTAGATTTAAATCCTAACTGTTCTGAAGCAGTATATAAGATACCCATAGAAATATTAAAGGATATGACAGATGATGAATTAAAAATCTTTAAAAGAATAATGAGTGAAGAGGATTATGAGAGAGCATTGTATAGTCCTAATAGTAAGGGATTAGATTATAGACCTTACTTTGAAAAACCTGAATTAGATTTATTCCTAGATTACTTTGGGATATACTCTAATAGAAATCATTGGACAACATCAGGAACAAGTGGTTGGTCTAGAGAGGAATATACTAAAGAGATGAAACACTTTTGTAATTGTTATGGATTACCATTTAAAGATGTATATAATAGAAGACATATGGGGAATGATGTAGATGATGCTCAATCCTAATTGTTCCGAATGGGTTACATTTCTTTACATAATGTATGATGATTTAACCAAAAAGGAAAGAGAGGAAATGAATAAATATCTTTCTATGTTTGATGAAATAGATTGTTGTAAAGATTATGCAGTAGCTAGAGTAGAGGATATGACAGATGAGATAGAGGAATGTATTATGAATACACCCTTTGCTAAAAAATTAAAGATTAGAAATGAGCAGGAATATGTATGATGAATTCTACCTATAAATCATTTCCGAATTCAAAATCTAAATATATTAATAGATATTTTAAGAATAAGATTAATGGAAATATAATTAAAATTACAGGATATAGATATAGCAAGTATTCAGGTATGCTAACTAATTGTTATATATTTAAACCTATATCAATAAAAAAGTATGATGGATATATAGATGATTTAACCTTAAAACAAAATATAGGATTAATAGATTTAGCTGAAATTAAAAATCGTTATAAAGAAATGATAGATAAGAATAAATTAATGGTGGAATTATTATGATTGATTTAAACCCAAATTGTTCTGAAGCTACTATGAGAGTTAGAACAGATAATCTAAACAATAAAGAAGAGGAAGAATTATATAGATATTTGTTATTACTTGATAAGTATGCTGATGAAGATAACATAGAGGAATATGATTGGTGGTATGATACCTATATAGAAACAGCAAGTTTAGGTAGTGTATCTTGGATAGAAATTAGGGGAGATGCACCCTTTAATAGTGAGGAAAAGATTTTAGAATATCTTTATAAATTACCATTTGCAAAAAAATTGGAGATAGGATATTGATGAAGGAAAAAAGATATAAAGTTATAGCATTACACTTTACAACTGATTGTAATATGGATTGTAAATTCTGTTATAGACCAAAGAAAACAGATAATAATAAATCTCATAATTGGTTTAAGGAATTAATACCTTATCTAGCAAAGCTTACACCACAAGTAGCTTTAGGTGGTGGTGAGCCTTTTATGTATCCAGAGTTTGTGAGAGATTTCTCAAGGGAAGCTAAAAAATATGGATTAATTACTAATGTTACTACTAATGGAACATTACCTATGAAGTATTATGTTGATGATATAGAGATGGTTAGTGTATCCTTTGATGAACATAAAATAAAATCTAATCAAGATATACATAATTACTGTATGACTACTAGAGAGTTAAGTAAATATACTAGAGTTGGTTGTAATTTTCTAATAAATAATTACTGGTTAAATACTCCTAAATCATTTTTAAGTTTACTGCATTACTTTTTCAATAGTGCAAAGATAGAAAGAGTATTTGCATTATATCCAAAGAATTGGAAAGCTCCTGATATCTTAAAGTTTAGAGCATTATATTATGCACCAACCTTTAAGTATAAACATTTCTATGTAGATGATTTAACTAATATGATATTAACTCAAAATAAATATCAAGGTTGGGATAAGCCTTGTCATTTTGGTAGAGATATAATCAGTATAAATGAGCAAGGTAAAGTTTATGGTTGTTCATTTAGTAAAACACCTTTATTAGAATTGAATAAACCTAAAGATTTATTAAGAATAACTAATGTTAAATATAAGGAGAGATATGATTGTCCGTATCTAAAGAGAAAATAATGGTAGCTTACATTCCAAATTTAGAAGATGAATGGAAGTTCTTATGTAGAAAATCTAATAACTCTAAAAAATATATGGTCATCTTTAATTATAATGGAGATGAATTTGTAGGTGTAGAGGTAGATAATGAACAGTATAAATTTAGAGATGCTACTCAAGATGATTTGGATAAGGCATTAATAAGTAAATTATAGGATGGAAATATGAAAGATAAACATATATATTGGTCTAGAATTTCTAAAGATGATACTGAGTGTGAGATTATAGTTTATAAATTTAATGATATATACTATGCACAATCATTGGCATCTGAATATAAACATATTATATTTAATAAGATTAGATTATTAAGAGAGGATGAATTATGAAAGCAAAAATAGATAAAAAGCTATGTAAGTATTGTGATTATGCTGATAAGGATAATGATAATATTTGCTTAAGTAAGGTATATAAAGGAAACTGTAAGTTCGATAAGTGATTTAATGCTTAAGATAGGAGATTACGTTAGAGTTAAAAAAGAATTTAATGTTTATGGAACATTAGTTCATAAAGCTAATGAGATTGGGCAGATAGTAGCTATAGAAAAAGGAAGATTTTTTAGAAAAAGATATGTAGTTAATTATAATCCTAGAGGAGATATATCCAGTGGTAAGAACTATGAGTTTCAAGGTTATTGGTATAGAAATGAGATTAAAAAGATTAGTAAGAAAGAAGCATTTATAGAGGCATTATAAAATGGTAAAAGTTGGAGATAAAATAGAAGTTAGTAATGGACAAAAAGGAAAAGTAACAAATATATTAAAAGGAGAAGATGGTAGATACACAATCTACTTTAAAGATAGAAATAAACCTTATTACTTTATTGAGGGTGATGAGGATTATAGAGTGATATAATGAGTGAATGTAAGTTGTATAGTAAACCTCATTATTGGGATAAAAAAAGAAAGATATACTATATAGAATATAAACCTGATGATGTTAGTAAATATAAAGGGTTTGATATAGGAAATTATTATTGCACTAGACCTACCTATTATAAGACAGAAGATGATGTAACTACATTATACTTTGAAAATGGTATAGGTGAATTTGCTAGAATGGAAACTAAATATTTAAATAAACTTAAAAAGTTTTATAGATTAAGATTAAAGGAGAGTTTAGTAGAGATGCCTGATGTTGAGGATACAACAACCGTTAGAGATGTATTAGGAGATTGTGGAATACAATACTTCAGTATAGGATGGGGAGAAACTAGAACTATAAAGAGAGCTATGTTTAGAGAAGCAATAGCTTATGCTAAATCTTATTGTGGTTGTTTAATCTTCTTTAGAAAAAGAGGAGGATTATTGTGCTATCATATTTCAAAGATAATAAGAAATGGAGGATATGTGGAAAATAAAGGACACGTATTATCCTTAAGTAAAGGTTTAAGTTTATTAAGAGAAATCAAACAAAATGGATTAGGTAAAGTTGAATTGACACCCTTAATTGAGGAGGAGATTGTTAATCAAATGATATTGGATGAATTGTAATGAGTGATAGATATAGAAATAGATTAAATAAGGGAGAAAATGGTAGACAAGTATGTTCAGTATGTAGTAAAACTATTCCTAAAGATATAGATAGGATATCATTTGAATATAGAACTCAATGGGGATATTCACATAAAAGAATATGTAGTTATTGTATTGAACAATTATATTTAGAATTAGATAAAGATTCTCTAGAAAAATGGAAAGAAAAGATGTTGGTTGATAAATTATGACTTCACACGAAATAAAGTTAGGAAAGATGTATAAGCATCTAGAGTGTAATTGTGAATATTGTGGAGAAACTATTAAAGAGGGAGATGATGTAGTTAGATTATTAGCAGGAGAATATTGGGGGCATTCAAGTAGACCTAGATATGATAAGTATCATCTACATTGTTTTCTAATAAGTTTCTATACGCAGTTTAAGGATTACATAATATTGAGGAAAAAGATAAAGGATAAAATATTAGTGGAGAGATTATGAAACAAAAAGGTAAATTAGGACAATATGTAAGGATAATAAAGGGTTGGGATACTGGAAAGATAGGAAAGATTAAAGGAATAGTTAAATGGGATAGTTCTTGTAAGAAAAGGGTAGAATACAAAGTAGCTTTTATTGATAGAAGACACTCTACTTGGAAACCTTATGATGAATCTTATTATTCTTATCAATTTAAGATTATGACTAATGATGAAGTAATGGTAGAAAAATTATAGGAGAAAAATATATGGCAGTAGCAGAAGTAGACCATAAAGAATTAGAAAACCTAGTAGATGTCCATTATGAATCTAACATTCCATTATATATATGGGGTGCAACTGGTATAGGAAAATCAGAAACTGTGGACAAGAAGGCTGAAGAATTAGCAAGAAAACACGGGAGAATCTATGTTAGATGGAATAAACTTACAAAGGAAGAGAAGCATAAAGTTGCTGATAATCCTGAAAAGTATTTCTTTCTAATGGATATTAGGTTATCCCAATTAGACCCAAGTGACTTAAGAGGACTACCATCCTTAAATGGTAAAGATACTTGTGAATGGAAAATACCATTCTGGTTATTGGTAGCAACATTAAAGAATGCTATGGGTATTATATTCTTTGATGAGATAAACTTAGCTCCTCCTTCTATACAGGCTGGTGCTTATCAGTTAATATTAGATAGAGAAATGGGAGAAGTTGCACTAGCTGAAGGTGTTGGTTTAATAGCAGCTGGTAATAGGATAGAGGATAAAGCAAATGTATATGATTTGCCTAGACCTTTACAGAATAGATTCTGTCATGCTACATTAAAGATACCCCATATTACACAAGAGTGTAAGAATGATTGGGGAGAATGGGCATTAGAGAAGGGTATTGATATGAGGATAGTATCCTTTTTAATACAAAGACCTACTCTATTAAATCCTAAAATAAAAGCTGATAGTAATGAGAGAGCATTTCCTACACCTAGAAGTTGGGGTAAGTATTGTAATAAACTTATATCTGGTGTTAAGGATTTAAAACAAGTATATCAATATGCTTGTGTTAGTGTTGGAGTTGGTGCAGCTAGTGAATTTGAATCCTTCTTAAGATTACAAAAGAACATTAATCTTAATGAGATATTAGCTAGACCTGAAAAGGCAGCCAATATTAAAGAAATGGATTTAAAGTATTCTCTATTGGGTATGGTTGCAGAATGGTATGCTATGAATAATAAGAAGGAAAACCTAGAGAAAGTATTACAAATAGCAAATGTTATTCAACCAGAATTTGCTATACTTCTCTTGAGATTTGCAAAGAATAAACATCCTTCATCCTTTAAGAAGTATGTAACTACTCTTAAATCTTGGAAACCTATTAGCAAAAAATATCAAAAGTATCTATTGACTTAATCTTATGAAAAAGATTACTTATGATAAACTTGAGATAGGACAATATATAAAGGTAATATCAGGAAAAGAAATTGATTTTGGTTGTGTATATGTTGGTAAGGTAATTAGATTTCTAGATGTAGATAATCTATATTCCTTTCAATGTATATACGCAGATGAAAATGGTAATCCTGATACATATTTACTTGTATATAGTGATGATAAAATATTTCAATTAACTTTAGAGGAAGTTATGGTGTATGCAATATGAATAAAGAAATAGAGAAAAAGATAGATGATTTACTAGATATAATAGAAGATTGGAATACGATAGAGGATTGTAGAAATGACTATTGTGAAGCATATCCCGTAATAGAAAGGAGAGGTAAAATATATGAATGTATAGCAAAGTATATAGCTATAAATTTTGATACTAAAAAATTAAGAGAGGAAATAATGATAGAGGAGTTGTAATATGAGTGGAATATTAAACCTAGATTTAACAGCAGAAGAAAAACTTATAAGGGCTAGAGTGCAATTACAAAAAGAGAAACCCTTCTTTAGTTATTTAACTATGCACTTAACCTTTATAGAGCAACCTGAAATAGAAACAGCAGGAGTAGATATGTATGGTAATCTGTATTTTAATTCAGATTTTATAAATAAACTAACAGATGACCAGATAAAGGGAGTAATGGCACATGAAGTAATGCATTGTGCATTAGAACATTTAGAGAGAGGTAAGGGTAAAAACCACGAGTTATTTAATATAGCATCAGATACAGTAATTAATTCTATGCTATTAGATGATGGTATGAGTTTACCTGAAAATGCTATTAATCCCTATAATGGAGAGATAACTATATTTGGTATTACTATTAAGAAAGCATCTGAGAAAACATCTGAAGAAGTATATGATAAACTATATAGAGGACTATCTAAAAAGATTAAAAAGGATATGAAAGCCATTAAGAAATACCTAGAGAAGAATGGTGTTAAGGGTTTTGATAAACATATCTATGGTAATGGTGATGGTAAAGGTGATAAAAAGAAAAATGGTAAGTGTGATAACTGTAATGGAACAGGTAAGGTAGGAGATAAGGATTGCCCTAAATGTAATGGAACTGGTAATAAGAATGGTAAGAAGATATCTGATAAACAAGTTGATTGGAAAAAGACTTTAGTAGATGCTTGCACTTATGCTAGGCAAAGAGGAGATTTACCAGCAGGTATGGAGAGAGTAGTTGGACAATTAATGGAAACTTATATTGATTGGAAAGGATTACTTTATAGATATATAACAAATCAAATTCCTATAGATTTTACTTGGGCTAAACCATCTAAAAGAAGTTATAGCACAGGAATATATCTACCTGATACTGTTAGGGAAAGTATAGATGTAATGGTAGCAGTAGATACATCAGGAAGTATAAGTCAAAAAGAATTAGCAGAATTTATATCTGAAATATCTAGTATATGTAATAGTTTTAAGAATGTTGATTTAACGGTAATAGATTGTGATTGTCAAGTAAATGGTATTCATCCCATGAGAAATGCTCAAGCATCTGAAGTAGTTGAGAGAATAGGTAAGAATCTTAAGGGAGGAGGAGGCACTAGCCACATTCCCGTATTTGATTGGATTAATAAGAATAAACCTCAATCTAAATTTGTTATAGCCTTTACGGATGGTTATACATCATTTCCTCCTAAAAGTCAAGTTAATATGCCTGTCTTATGGGTAGTAGCTGGACATTGGAGAGCAGATTCTAAAGATTTTCCTTATGGACAAGTGATAGAATTACCAAAAAGAAATTAAATTATAAAGAAATGTTAAGAAAACATTATAGGAATATGACTTTTAATATAGTAAAGGAAACTAAAGATTATATTATATATTATTGGTTGGCTAATATAATTGATATTGAGAAGGGTAAATATGATTTGTTTCCTGCTGTTCTAATAAAGGAAACTTCTAGAATAATCACAGCAAATAATAAAGGAACTTGGATTAGAGAGGTAGATGAGAATTTTACTAATGAAAAATCTAGCTTAATGTGGTCAGAAGTTTGGAAAAAGATATCTGATAAGGAAGTAGATATATTAGAGTGCTATGAAGATGATATACTGGATAGTCTTATGGTTGAATTTTTATGAAAATAGGAGATATAATTGCACAAGTAGATGATAATAAGGTTAATATATTTGTGTTAGAGATTAGAAGGATATTAGAATTAAAGAAAAGGTATATGGCTGGAGCAGATTTTAATTATGTTGAAGTTAAAGTTTTATATAAGAAAACTAATGATAGTAAAATTAATACAAATGATATAACATACTGGAATCTCCCTATAAATTTAAGTTTTATATTTCCTGCTTTACATAGGAGATGGTTTAAGGTTAATGACATTAATAAATTAAAGGAAGAATTAATGGTAGAATTATTATGAAGTTTAAAGAAGGAGATGTAATTAAAAATCATGAAGGAGAATTATTTAGAATTACTATAATAGAGAGTAATTATATTTATTGCTATGAAGGGGAATCATTATTTAATCCTAATACAAAGATTTATTTTAGTGATAGTGTTGATTATAAAAAATTATCTAATGATGAAATTATGGTAGAGATGTTATGAGATTCAAGAAACTATTATATAAATTAAATGATTATATATTAATAGGAAAAACAATTTATGATGGATTTGAGAATAAGGTAGCAATAGTAACTAAATTAAGAAAGGATAGAAAATATCCCTATCTAGTTAAGATACTAAATTCAAGTTATGTTAACACTGAGTTTGAGTTTTTATTATCTGAAGAGGAAATTGATAGGAAGTTAACTGATGATGAAATAATGGTGTTTAATTTATGAAATTTAAAAAGGGAGATTATATAAAGGCTATATATAAATATTACAAATCATTTGAAGTATATTTTGTAGTATTAGAATATAATACAAGAATAAATAAATTTCCTTATTGTAAAGTTATATATGCTGATGAGAATAGTGTTTGGGATGTAGGAGAAAAAGGACATTTTAATTTAGATTCATCAGTAATAGATATAACTTTTATTAAGAATAAAGATGAAGTAATGGTAGAATTGTTATGAAGTATAAAGTAGGAGATTATGTGAAGATAATACTTCATCCAAAGGTTACATATTATAGGAATCAAGTTGGATTAATAGCAGAAATAATAGATGTATATCCAATTAAAAAATATCCATATATTGTTAGATTTCTAAATGGAAGGATTAAAGGAAGAACAGAATTGTTTGATGATAAATGTTTAAGGATAGCAAATAGAGATGAAGTAATGGTAGAGTTATTATGAAATTTAAGAAAGGAGATTTAGTTAAATCAGATTATCCATATAAAGATAATCCTATATATGGAATCATAAAGGAGGAAGTAGATACTGATTACTACTTAATATGTCCATTATTATATATACCAAATATATATGGAGAATATTTTATAAATCATACTAATGGTATAAAAAGATATGCTTTTGATTTAAAGAAATTATCTAAAGATGAGGCTATGGTTGAATTACTATGATACCTAAAAAGGGAGAATACTATATATATCCAGATGGTAAATATAAATCATTTATTTATATTGAGTCAGTAAAACAATATAATAATTTAATAGAAGTTAAACTAAAACAGATATTTACTAGTATTATAACTAATGAATTTATGAGGCACAGTAGATTAATAGGAATAACTTGTCATAAGGATGCTTGGGATTATAAAAAGATAAGTAAAGATGAAATGATAGTTGAGAGTTTATAGGAGGTAAAATGTGGATATAAATAAAAAGATAGAAGATGTAAATAAAAAAATAGAAGAACTTGATTTAGAGAAGGATAAACTAGAAAATCAAATAAATGATATAAAGGAAAAGAAAGAGAAAATAACAGAAAAGTTTATTATAGATAATACAAATGAAGTAGAGGGATTAGAAAGTTTAATAGATGAAGTTAATACATATATGAGGGGAGAGAATAGCTTAAGTAATATTAGGAATTCATTTAGGGAATTATACTTTAAATCCTTTCATGGAATAATATCGGGTAGAATAGAAACAAATATAAAGATATCCGATAAGGTAAAGGAATCTACATGGGAAAAAGAATTATGGTTAAATTCTAGAGGATTAGCCTTTAAACCTAATGATAGATATTACTATTGGAGTTATAGACAACATGATAAAGATGCAACAAAGATGATGGATGACTTTAAAGCTATCTTATATATAGTAGAAAGAAATCCTGATATAGAGGATTACATAAAAAAAGAGGATAAGAAAGAAATATTTAGAGCATTTAGGAAATGTGCATTAGCATGGAGGGATATAGATTTAAAGGATAATGAAATAAAATTAAATACTAATAGGATTAAGATTGAAAATAATTATAGTGAAGGTATACAAGATTTATCTATTATAAATTATGATAAAATGAGGGTATCAATTGAATCTGATTTAATAAATTTAAACTTTAGTAAAAAAGATGCTTATTATGGTTATAGAATTGTTCTTGGTGCAGGATTAAGTGATGATGATAGATTTATGTTAGGACAATTAGATGATAGAGCTATTGGATTATTGGAAGATATTATAGATAATGTTAAGAAAGTATATGAAAATAACTCAAAGGCTTATTCTAAATTTAGAGAGGAAGTATCACCTTATATCTTACATAGATTAATTTAGGGAGTTAGTATGAAGAAAAAGATAGGGGAATATATAATCACTAGAAAAAGTGATAATGAAAAGATAACTGGTAATATATGGGGAACTATATATAAGAGTAATGATGATAAGAATTGGGGAGGAGTATATTTAACAATAAATCCTGAGGCTATAGATATATCTATGCCATTAGTTAAGAACTTAATGAATAGAGCTGATTTAAAGTTATCTTATAATAAAAAGTTTTATGGAGAATATTATAGTTTAGGCTCATTTGGTTTACTTAATAAAAAGGATTTTGATTGGGTAGTTAATAGATTATCTTATACAAATGATATAGAGAATGATGATTATAAGTATTCAATAAGAATGTATCATGACTTTACTTATGTAATAGATGCAAATATAGTTGATAAGATATGAGACCCTATGATAAATTTGAGATAGGAGACTATATATTATATGAGTCTAGATATTTACACGGAGTTTATATATTAAAAATTATAAATAAAAATAAAATTAATCAATATAAATTTAAAATAATAAAAACTATTGGAAAACTTCAATGGATGTGGGGAGATAGATGGATTGGTTTAAACTTCAAGAATGAAATTTGTAAGAAACTATCTTATGAAGAAGTTATGGTTGAACTATTATGAAGAATAGAATATGTAATGAAGTAGAAGAATTAATTAATTTAATATATCCAGATGTATTCTATGTGGTTAATTATGATTACTATTTATGGGTTTATAAATTAAAGGATAATAGATTATCATTAGTTATTCATGGTGGTGTTGATGATGATTATGAAGTTATTTTAATAAGTGCAGATGATGATAAGAATGTATCTGTCAGATTTAATAATAAGAAAAAGTTACTATCTTATTTAGGTAAAAATCTATTAGATGAGATGATGATGTATGAAATCTAAAGAAGGAAAGTATTTTAAAATAGATAAAATAGGTTTTTATATAGTAGGTAAGATATTTAAAGAGTGTAAAGTAGTTTATAAATATGAATTAATAAAATCAAATTATCCCCATAATCCTAAAGTTAAGTATCATTGGATATGGAAAGGAGACAGTGAATTTGGTTGGCATCAGATGTTTAAATTTTATGATACTCTTGATGAATTAATTGTTGATAGTTTATGACATCAATGAAGATAGGTAGATATTATAGATACAATGATACTTTCAGAGAAGAGCATTATGTGATTAGATTAGCAGGAGTAAAACATCAACCTGATGGTTGTATGTATGGAGTTAGTCTTAAGTATAAATTATATGTAGATCCTATAGAAGGAAATATAGGAATAATATATTGTAGCAGATACTATTGGGATAAATGTGCTACAGAATTAACGGAAGATGAGGCTATGGTTGCATCATTATGAAAAAGGGTGATTACTTTAGAGTATTAAAGACTACTTATCTATATTCTATACCTGGAGATGAAGATTGTGGATGGGTAGGTTTAGTTTGGGATGATCATTATGGATACATAATAGGAGATGATGGAGAAGAGTTCTATTATGTTAAGATGTTAAAGTCAGAAAATCCCCATAAGTATGGAGCAATAGATAAAAAATGTGTAATGAAAATAAGCAAGGACAAATTAATGATAGAAGAGCTTTAATACCTAAGATTATTGAGATAGTATTTGTACAGGAGATGTAATATGCAAACCTTTTTACCATATGCTGATTTTAAAAAGTCAGCTGAATGTTTAGACTATAGAAGATTAGGTAAGCAGAGAGTAGAAGCAAGACAAATAATAAATGTGATAATGCAAATTAAGAATGGTAAAGATGCTTCAGATGTTGCTTGGGGTAATCATCCTGCCATATACCTATGGTATGATTATTTACCTGCATTGATAGAATATCATAATGTAATAGTTGAAGAATGGATTAAAAGAGGATATAAAAACAACATGACATTGTTAGGATGTCCTGCGATAGTTAAGTATCCCCCTTGGCTTGGTAGAAAAGATTTCCATGATGCTCATAAGAGTAATCTATTAAGAAAGGATAAAGAGTTTTATGGTAAGTATAATTGGGATATTCCAGATGACTTACCTTATAAATGGGAGTAATGTAAATGGATAAATGTGATATATGTGGTAAATCATTAGGTGATGATACTTATCACATAGGCATGACAGTTGGACATTATAGATGTATAATGAAACAATTTTGGAAGTGATTGAAAATGAAAATATATTTTTCTGCAGATTGTCACTTTGACCATGACAATATTATTAAGTATACCAATAGACCATTCAAGAATGTAAATCATATGAATGAAGAGATTATTAAGAGATGGAATAATGTTGTTAGTAAAGATGATTTAGTTTATCATGTTGGAGACTTTGCCTTTAAGGGTCAGGATAATGGTAGATTATTTGAACAGAAATTAAATGGTAGTATCGTACACATCAGAGGAAATCACGATATGAATAATGGAGTTAAAACTTATATTGATAAAGCCATGATGTTCTTTGGAGGTAAGGATGTATTTGTACAACATCATCCTCCAGAGATATTACCTATCTGTGACTTTGTAATCTGTGGACATATCCATGAGAAGTGGAAGTTCAAGTTATTAAAGAGTAATCCCAGTATTCCTATCATTAATGTAGGAGTAGATGTCAATGAGTTTACTCCCGTATCCACTACATCAGTCTTAAAACAATATAATAAGATTAAATTGAATTACTGTAAAAAGAATTTATATGGAGAGTATAAGGAGATATAAAGATGGAAAGGAGTAAAATCTTTTTAACATTGATGATAATATGTTTTATTATCACAGCAAGTATAGCAATATGGTTTTTAGCTAATGACTATAATAGTTCTGTAAATAGTTTATTAGCAATAATATTATTATTTGCAGGTTTAGGAGAGATAGTATTTGGATGGCTAGCTGTAATAGAAGCATTAGGAGAGATATAAAGATGGCATTAGCATTAGGTAATTCGCCTTGTAAATATAGTGATTGTATTCATTATATATCTGATTGTGCAGATTATGAATATAGAGATATGGAATATTGTGGGAAATGTAAATATATGTGGTATCATATTAAAGTATCTAAGAAGAAAGAAATGAAACAAGTAGATAGATTTAAGGAGATATAAAGGTGGCAGAATATTTGGATGTAAAGGTAAATGATAAGTTTGTAGCATCTTGGAGAACAAGTGAGCTAGAGAATCTAATGAATGATTACTATGAGTTGCTACAATATATGAAGAATAAAAAGATAATAAAGAGTTTTGAGTTAGAGTATACTATAAGGAGTGATTGAATGATAAATAAACTATTAAGTATAGGATGTTTCTTGTCACCTTTTCTAATAGGATTTGGTATCTGGAACTTGCTAAATCCAATAGGATTCTGGCAATCTATAGTAACCTTTTTAGTAACATTACTAATATGTTTCTTTGAAGGAATATTTGCTTGGGTTATAGGAATTGCATTATGGGAAGTAGATTAAATGAAAAAGAAAGAGATGAAAGAATTAATTAAAGAATCAATAAAAGAAGTGATTGAAGAAGATTATGTGGTTAATGAAAAAACTCCAGATATGAAAAATTTAGAAGAGCATTGGGAGCAAATGGATAGAGATAAAGAGAAAAATAGACAACTTGCTAAAGAACATGGAGTCAAAGTTTATACTGCAAAAGAGATATCAGAAAGTGATTTTGTAGATGATGAAAACTTTATTCCTCTAGAGATGGTAGGTAAACCTGCTCCAATGTTTGCTAAGTTTTATATAGCAGAAATGCCAAATGATGCTAGAGAATATGTTAGAGTATCAGATTTAAAAACATATAGGAGATAAGATATGAAAAAGAAAGAAGGATTTTTAAGATGGTATTGGAAGAACAAAGTAAATACAGAAATAAGTAAGGAATTATTAGGGGTGTTCTTAATAGCAGGTGGATGGATGTTATTATGTGGAGTAATTGGTTATCTAATATCAGGCGATAGAGGTCTTGCTTTTGGGATTATATCATCTATGATTCCTACACTATTTACCTTTCTATTTATAATAATTCCATATCAAGAATATAAAGATAAGAACTATGGAGATGGAAGGAGACAGAGAGAATGAGTTACTTAATAGATAAAGCTGTATTATTATCTGGATTGTTAATAGTATTATTATTTGCTGGTATGACTTTGATAGAAGAACAATATGAAATACCATTATATTTGATGTTGGGAATACCTATTCTAGGTGCAGCTATATTCTTATCATGTGTATGGTTATATTTAAGGAGAGAATATTAAATGAAAGGAAGAGATTTAACACAACATATATTATTCAGAGCTAACAATATAGATAGAGCCTGTTATATGCTTACAGATGAACAATGGAAACAATTAGAGGAAGTATCTAAAATATTAGGAGAAATTGATAATGATATTCAAGCAAGAGCTTGAGGAGATATAAATGATAAGTAAAGAATTTTTAGATGGAGTGGGAATAGGACTTACTATCGTGAACTTTGTTTTACTAATGTTTATAGCAAATGCAATATTATAGAGGAATAATAATGTACTATTGTCCTGAATGTGATAGTGATAATGTAGAACTTATAGATGACTCTGAAGTTATCCAGAGAGACGAATGGAGTTGGACTGATGTATCTGTATGGGAATGTAAAGATTGTGGATGTAAGTTTGAAAAGATAGAAAGTACGGATGTAGATTTGGAAGTGATAGAACATGGAGAAGATTATGGAGATTAGAATAATAATACCAAATAAAATATATGATTATCATGAAAAGGAAATAGAAAGACTCCTTGATTATATGAATGAAGAATTAGGTTTGATACACGATAGTATATTTGTAATTCAGGGAGAACAACTATCAGAAGATAATATAGAAGAAGAAAAAAGAAATTATACAAAACAACAAATAAATAAGGCTAAATGGGGATAGAATATGAAGAAAGAGATTGATTGGAAAGATAGATTACCATGTGAACAAATGCCTAGATTCTACAATAGAACTTATTATGGATTATGTGAACAGCTACCAGAAGTTTGTAAGGAATGTATTTTAGAATATCAGGAGAATAAAAAGAATGGTATATATAAGTAGTGGTAATAGAAGAATGGAAATACCCACATTTAGTCTACCGGCAGAGACTACATGTCCAGGAGCTACTGATCTATGTAAAGAATATTGTTATGCTAAAAAAGCTGAGAGAGTATGGCCTAATGTTCTACCTAGTAGAGAAAAAAATTATAAAGAAAGTAAAAGATTTAAACAATTTATGTGGAATTTATATAGTTGGTTATCATTAAAGCAACCTATTTACTTTAGGATACATGAATCAGGAGATTTCTATTCACAGGAATATTTTAACACATGGTGTACTATAGCTTATCTATTTCCAGAGATAAAGTTCTTAGCCTATACTCAAATATATGATTTAGACTTAAGCTATAAACCTGATAATCTTATACTCTATTGGACGATATGGCCTGATAGTAAAGAAGTACCTAAAGATGGATTAAAGGCATATGTTATAGATGATGGTAGTAATAAGATACCTAACTATAAAGATGCTCCTACAGGTCATATGTGTAGTAAGGGTCATGGATCTAAATTAACTTGTGATAAATGTAAGTATTGTTTAGAAGGTAAGGGAGATGTCATCTTTAAAATTCACTGACTTAAATAAGGGAGATATTGTAAAGGTAACTTTAGATAATGGAGAGAGTTTTATAGGTATAATTATTATAGATGTACATTATAAAGATGATTGCTTTGAAGATTGTATAAAGTGTATTATTAATATAGATAGTGGTGTTGAAGATGATGAAATCACTTATATTGATAGGATACATGACACATTAACTAGATTATCAGAAGATGATATAATGGTGGAGTTATTATGAATTGGATAGATATATTTAATGCTACAATGTATGTGCTAATATTATTTGGTTTTTGTCTTATCACTGTAGTAGGAGTAACTCATATCTTTTATAATTCTCCCTATCATCCTATAGGTTATCTAAAGGAGAGATGGAGTTACAGAAAGAAATATAAGAAAGGAGATATTTTAAGATTAAAATGGAAAGATGATGATACTATAGTAATAAGGATACTAGGATATGTTAGTAAACATTATAGATATTATAATATAACCAATAATAAAAATGCTCTAGTTAATAGATCATATATTAATGAGTATGGAGAAAAGTTAGATAAGGAAGAAGCGATGGTAGAAATTTTATGAATCACAAACTATATAAATGTTTCCCTAACATAATAACTATACGGAGCAAGAAAAATGAGTAAAGAACAATGGGCTGAAAGTACATTTAGAAGAACAAAAAGTTGGCAAAGACAACCTAATTTTGATATAAATTTAGCTGACATAACAATTTCTGGATTACAATTTTTAGTTATTAAATATGAAATGCAATTAGATAATTATTATTCTACTCACAATTTTGATACGGATGATGAAGTTACTGAATTTAAAGAAATACAACAAAGGTATAAAATGATTAATGATGAATTAGAAAAAAGAGTGTTTGATACTTGGGCATCTCCTACTTATTATGGTCAAAATAAATATTACTTTGATGCTAATACCGGTTTAGTATCAGATGAAGTTGGAAATTGGAAATATACAATAGATTTTAATGAAGATGAAACGGGTTACATAACTAAGGATCTAGAAGGATGTGTTATAGATTACACCTTTATAGATGAAATTGTTGATTATAAATTAACTAGAGAAGATATATACAGAGGTTGGGATTATTGGCTAGAAGATGTTTAGAGTGTAAAAAAGAGCTAGATGATTCAGTTAATTCAGTTTATTGTGAAGATTGTAGACCTTATCCTAGTAGTGGTAATATCATCTTAATAAATTGTGATTATAATTACTCTATCCATAGAAATAGTGGAGGAGGAAGTGAAGCTCCCAGAAGTGATTATTATAATGATCAATACTCATGGTAAAAAGAAAAGAGAAAATTAAAGAACTTGATTGGAGTATGGATGTATATGAAGATCTATCATTAGATGATTTAAATAAAATAATTTATAGATATAGAAAGAGATTAGAAGATTTAAAGAGATTACATCAACAAAAAAGTGTAGCTTTAAATTTAGAATATACTGAAAGTGATTCATATATATCAACCAAAATTAAAATTTTAACTAGAAATAATCTAAATATAATGGGATACAGTTGTAGTGATATTTATAAAAAAGACTGTGAAATAATATCAGATAAGCTTATTGATGCTTATAAATGGTTTAAACCTCATGGTCCTTATTCAAATGAATTATTATCTATATGTATAGTATCTATAGTTTTAGAACATTATGATGTAAAATTTAATTTAGATGATTTATTAAAAATATATAATTCATCTTTAAGTAAATATACTATATTATATAGATCTTGTAAGAACTGGTGTGATAAACACTATTGGAAAAAATAGATTTAATAAAAAAAAAATATATAAAAAAAAGGAGAAAAGAAAAATATGGCAAAAACCGTAACAAACGACATGTTTGATGACATCTTAAAGGAAGGTGGCTCTCAGTACTTCTTCCATAAGGAAGATACTGGTGAGATAGAATTAACCTTTACATCAAGCATCAACCAAGTAGAGCCAGGCGATGAGGATTGTCTGGGACGTATCTGGAATCCACCTGTAACAGATGCAAATGGAAACCCATTATTAGACTTTAGTGGGAATGTAAGAGAACCTTGGGCTAAATTTGAAGCTCAATGTTTAATAAATGGTGTTCCTCATGTCTATAGTTTTTCAGGTAGAAAGAGTTCTGTTCTGAAAAATATGATTATGGCCATGAAGAGAGAGGAAATATCCAATGAGGATCTTCCTGGAACTATCTGGACCATAGATAGAATAGGCAAATGGGATTGGAACATAAAGTATATAGGTAAGGATGAGGGAGATAAAACTCCCTCAACTTCCCCAAGCAAAGAGTCTTCTATAGATAAAAATGTAATAGATGCTCTTAAAGCTAAAAAAGATCAGGGTGAAGATGGTATAAAGAAAAGTGATATATTGGCTTATCTATCTTTTGTGACACATCAAAGAGCTAGCGATGTAGAAAAATTAATACCAAAGTTAGTTGAAGAAAAAATAATCAAAGTAACTGGAGATTTTATTTATATCTTATAGGAGGAAACAATTATGACAATATTCGGAAAGAAGATTAACGTTTGCAAGATGTGTGAAGCTAGTGCTGGGGATGATCCCCATACATATAAATCAGGTGAAAGAGTATTAGCAATTTGTGATGATTGCTATGAAGCTATATCATCTATATGCAATGAAATTATAGAAAAAAGACTCAAAGAGTTTAAGAAATCTGTAAAGAAAACTACAGTAAAGAAGACTACTAAAAAGAAAAAGTCATCTAAATAGGAGTGATAAAAGATGACAATGATCAGATCACACCATGATGGAGATGGCATTATAAGTGGTTATTTCACATCCTTTAATCCTGAGATAAAAGACCCTCAATTAGAGATATGGGATGGACCATTTGGTGATACAAGTGGAATGAAGGAAGGAGATTGGATGACTGACATGAGACCTCTACAAAATAAAGAGGGAATAAATGTCATAGATCATCACACACCTCATAGAGAGGATAGAAAATACAATGCAGTTTTAGATGAAGTACCCGCTTCACTAATAGCTTGGAGACAATATAAAGATGATATACCAAAGTCAGAGTGGTGGAAACTAGCAATAGGTTTAATGGGAGATGGACAACCAGAACTTATACCAACTGAAGTATTTGAACAGTGTCCACAATTATTAGCAAAGGTAAAGACATCATCCTATCAATCGTATGGTAATTGGAAAATATCATATTACCCAGTTTATAAGTTGTTATCATCATACGTTAATTCACTTCTGAGAAAAAGATTATTTAATGATGCATTAAATTTAGTCAAATATTCACAAGGTCCTTTTAATGTATTAAACTCAATGAAGGCTATAGCATCCAAGATAGATGTTAAAAAGGAATTTGAGAATATAATTAAACAGTCAGATAGTTATGAGTTTGATAATCTAGCGGTATTTATTTTTGATAGCGACTATCGAATGTCAGGATATGTATCATCGAGTATGAGTGGTTCTCTCAGTGGTAAAACAGTTATGGCCATTAATAGAAAAACAGGCAGTGGATCTCTTAGAGGAGATTTAGCTTGTTATTGGAGAGATAAACTTAAACATCTAGAATATCTTATAGTTGATGGTCATCCAGGATTTATGGGAGTTACTCTAACTGTTAATCCCGATACTCTTATAGAGGATCTATTTAAATTAGTATGATAATAAAGAGCTTACAATATGATAATCTAGGTATAGCCAGAGCTATTATAGTAGGAGATAGTGGTAAGGAATATATAACCTGTGCTGACTCCGAACTTTGTAGATCGTGGTGTACCTGTCCTTCCTATATATTTAGTAAGGAAGGAAAGAGTTGTAAGCATATTATTCATCTAATAAATAATTTGGAGTATGATAAAATGGTTAAGAAAAAATTAAACTTTATAGCAACTGGATGTAATAAGGTAGATGAATTACTTGGAGGAGGAGTACCCTATGGAATAGTTACTTCTATATATGGAGAACCAACTGCCGGTAAATCACTATTTGGTCATCAAGTAGGTTTAGCTAATATAGCTGAAACAGGAAACAATACAATTCTTATAGAGACAGAAGGATTAAGGACATATGATGTTAGAGCTATTCAGTATAAGTTTATGGATAGATGGGGATTAGATAAGAAAACAATAGATGACAAATATAAAGTTATACATACAATGGGAGACATTCAATTAAAATCCTACCAAAAAATGTTCCAATTGTTTGGATATATAGTTACAGATGAGATATCTAAAAATGGTAAATATACATTAAAGTTTACTAACTGTACTCCTAAACTTAAGGAGAAGGAGTTGGAAGAAACCTCAATGATAATAATAGATTCTTTCACTAAACCAGTAAAAGATTCAGTAGGATCCAATACACAGAACTTACCCTCTAGAGCAGAGTTAATGCAGAGACTATACGGTAAACTATATGATATAGCGGCTAGATATAATATAGCGGTAGTTGTTAATCATCATGCTAGTATCAATCCAGTTATGCCATTTGGTAGAGATCTAGGTAAACCTTATGGTGGTAATCCTGTACTTTATAATTCAAAGTATGCACTAGAATTTATAGATGCACCCAAGAAATTACAAACAGAAACTGGATGGGGAAATGAAACTAGAAGAATCAAGCTACTTAGGAGACCGGATGTCCCACAAGATGATCAGCTATATCCAGTTAGACTTAAAAAGGACTTTGGTTTCTGTGATGAATAAAAAACAAATAGTTAAGATGTCAACTATAGCAGCTTCAAGTGGAGTTACAGTAGATGAACTTGTTGCTGCCATTAATACTGTTACTAAAATGGGATATGATCCTAAAATGGTACAAAGTAATTTACATGAATATATAGCAAATTTTCTAACAGAAGAGATAAAATTTCTAGATGGTACAAGTGAGAGAGTTGATTATTTAGATTATCTTAATTTAAGAGAACACTTTAATATAAATCGTATCAGAGATAAAGAACATCTTAAAGATTTATTAATGGTGATTGCCTTATGAAGACTGCTCAAGAATTAAAAGATGAGTATGATGAGAATCTAAAGAAGATACAAAGTAAGTGTGAACATAAAGATACTACATGGTGTATTGAAGAATGGGCACCTGCTCATGGTACAGGATGGGATGTTAGATCCTGTAAAAATTGTTGGAAGGTTTTAAATAGGAAAACTACATGCATAAATTGCAGTAAAGAAATTATGATATCCGAAGAAGAATATAAATCTTTAGACTACAATCATCCCTATATACATCACTGTTGTAGTAATAAGTGCTATAAAGAGTATATGGATGCATATCTTATATGAAGTTAGTATGTCCTAATTGTTGGTATGAATTTGAATCTAACAATCATATAACAACATGTCCAAGATGTGGAGCTCCAGTATTATCTAATACGGTAGGTTTATCATGGGAAAGGTTAGACAATATTACGTTAAATCATTAGCTGATAAAATTTATAAGAAACATAAAGATAAAATTACTACTGACTTTAATCTTAATAAACTATATATAGATTCTATAGCAGAAATAAATAGTAAACCCTTAAGAAATAGAATAGCTGGATATCTAGTTATTCTAAAAAAGAATGAGAATAGAGTAATAATACCTCCAAAAAAGGATAAGAAACCTGCAACAAGAAAAAAGAAAAAACATAAATGTAAAAAAAAGGCTAGAGGAAGAAGGAAGCGAAGAATATGAAATCTCTAAAAGATTATGCTAAGAAATATAAGAGAAAGTACAAGTGTAATAGATGTAATTATACTAGTGATGATGAAAAAATATTAAAGAGACATAAAGCTGTGATGCATGGAGATTTTGGTGCAGGAGATAAAATAAAGAGTAGTGACTATAAGAGAGAGACTAAAGAACCTAATGATAATGATAAGATAGTTGAAGGTTATTTACAAGCAATTGGAGGAGAAGTTCCGATAGTATATAGATGGAGTAAGAGTGGAGGTTATAGAATGTATACAAAATCTACAAAGTATGGAGATAATATAGAGATAATATATGATAATAATACTAGCAAATTTGTGTTGAAAAATTACGATAAATTATTGAGCGATTATAAAGCCGCTCACGAAGAGGAATTTGAGGCTCAACAGGAGTAGAGTATGTTTACGAATGGTAAGGGTCCAGTAAAAAAAGATATTGCCTTCACGGCCTTGTATGACCCCTTTAAATCGATTCTGAGAGGACTTTTTAAAAGTTTAGGAGAAAATTAAAATGTTTGGAAAAAAGATGAGAGATGAGAAATATTTCTATGATATGCTAATGAATCTATCCCCAAAGGAGATGATAGAGTTCACTAAAGCAGTTAAGAAATTTATGTCAGATGTATCAAGTATAGCCACTAAATTAAATGACAATAATAGTTGATTCGAGAGAACCCTCTCATATAATTAATTCATTAAAGAATAAAAAGTTAGAAGTTAAAACTGACTTTATAGAAGTAGGAGATTATCTCCTAGATAATGGATATGCTATTGAAAGGAAGGATAAGGATCTAATATCTTCCATTCAGAGTAATCGTCTTTATGAACAACTTAATAATCTTTCACAGTATGATCATCCTATATTATGTATAACATTGCAAGATCTTTGGAAAACATTTTACTTTAGTAGAAGTAGATATATCCATAGAAGTTATCTAGGTACTCTAACCACCCTAACAACTAAATATCCAAAATTAAAGATTATGTTTCTTCAAGATGAGGAAGAATTTATAAGTTATGTGGTTAGCTTGGATAAAAAGATACATGAGAATGGTAAATCAGAAAGACCAGCTCCTCAGATGCGTAGAGCTAAATCAATTCAGATGAGAAAGGAAAACTGTTTAACGGCAATAGAGGGAGTATCTATTACAAAGGCAAAGTCTTTATTGAAACACTTTGGATCTCCAAGAAATATAGCTAATGCTAATTTAGTTGATTTACAGAAAGTAGATGGAATAGGAAAGAAGTTAGCGGAAAAGATAATGGAGACTCTTAATTGAAGATACAAGCTACTAAACTAACTTATAATAATAATTTGAATACATATTATTCAGTTACAAGCTCAGATCCAACTTATGCACTTGGTTATAAGGATATAGATCTAGAGTTAGAATTTATACCAAATTCAAATGATATAAATAAACTGAGTAATCAATCAGAAATGGATCTATCTATAGATTTAAATGATGGAGATTGTTATATAGCTAAAGACTGTTTGGTATCTTCCTTTGATATGAATGTAGATGTAAATGGAAATTGTACTTGTAATGCTACATTTAAAGTAAAATATTTAGAACCATTTCCACCAGTAAAGTTTACTGATGGAGCTCATAAGGTATCTTATGAAACTTATTCTAATATTAAAGAAGAGTATGGACCACCAGAGAATATGTCATACGAAGAATTTAAAGATAAAGTATTTGTAGATGAGTTATAATAAAAATATTAAGGAGAAACTAATATGAACACAACAGAAAAGATCCTTGCAGTATTAGTAGCTATTGCACTTATCTTAGGTGCAATAGGTATATTCTTACCGCAAGGAACAAATGGACCACAAGGCCCTCCTGGTGAAGATGGTCAGGATGGAGCTGATGGTGCTGATGGTGAACAAGGACCACCAGGACCAAAAGGAGATAAGGGTGATCCAGGAGAGGATTGCCAATGTAACGAACCCCCAGAGATAATATTCTATACTCTATTAGAAGAGTTACCACAACAAGAATATGATGGTACTCAACTATGTGTATGGATTACAGATCCTGAGGAAGATGTAGTAAAAGTAGAAATGTATTGGATGGCAGAGAACACTTGTGAGTGGATTCAGTTAGTGGATGTAACTGGAAAAGCTGGAAGTGAAGATGATATTGAAACTGCTTTAAAGGTATGTTTCAATAAGATACCATTAGATAGACCATTTGTTTATGATCCAACTCTTGTATCATTCAAGTGGAGAGTTGATGTAACTGATGGTGAAAATCTAATATCTGAAACATATAATGCAAGTTACTGGCATCCAGTAATATGGCCTAATTAGGCTAAAAGCTAAGGAGGAGGATGTAAACCCCCCCATCCTCCACCTAGCTACCAGGAGTAAATTATGGTAAATAAAAAAACTAAAGAAGATATTGAAGATGAGATTAAAAGTGTATCAAGAAAAAGAGACTTAGCTATAATAAAGGCTCAAGAGTTACAAGATTCATTAATTAAATTAGCAGAAGAATTATATGAACTTAGACCAGATTTTGTTAAGGTAGAGTGTATTAGATGTGGTGGTCTAGGATACTTACAAGATGAAAATAAAAAGAAACATATATGTGATATTTGTCAGGGCAAGGAATACACTTGGATGAAGTTGTATGGAAAAGATAAGAAATGATGTAGCATTTGGACTGTTTTTAAGTTCAACTTCAATTAGCTTTTCTGGTGCATATTATATATTCCATCAATATGGATTAGGATGGTGTATGATTGGATCAGTATTATCAGGATTAGTTATTTATAGATTTATAAGAGAAAGATTATTAAAAAATAAAAAGAAAAATATAAAAAGGAGAAACAAAAAATAATGACAAAAGAAAAATTTAATCCCTTTATAATGAAGAAAGCGGAGCTTCTTGATTTATTTAGGGGTAGATGCAAACACGGCCATACATATGCTGAACATCCAGCATGTTATATAGAGGAGAAGGAAGATAATATAAAGATAGGATATCTAGATATTGAGACATCTAATCTAAAGGCTAACTTTGGTATTATGTTATCTTACTGTATAAAGGAAAGAGGCTCCAAGAAAATACATACAGGAGTTATAACTAAAAAAGAGATAGAGAATGGAACTCTAGATAAGAGATTAGTTAAAGACTGTATAACAGATATGAAAAAGTTTGATGTAGTTATGGGATACTACTCAACTAAATTTGATATACCCTTTATAAGAACTAGAGCCATGTATTGGGATTTAGAATTTCCAATGTACGGTGAACTACATCATAAAGATATTTGGTATATGGTAAGAGCTAAGATGTGTCTACATAGTAATAGATTAGAATCAGCTTGTAAGCATCTTGGTATAGTGGGTAAAACTCATATAGAGAGTATACACTGGATTAAAGCTTTATCTGGAGATAAGAAAGCATTAGATTATATATTAGATCATAATAAGAAGGACGTTATCATCCTGGAGAAGCTACATGATAGAATCAAAGAATTCGTCCGAGACAATAATAGATCTATCTGAACTAATTAAGAACGTAAAGTATACTAGTGATTATGGAGATTGGACTGTATCATCCTGGAATATATTAGTTAATAATCTATTCTGGTTGGATTCAAGAGAGATTGAACGTCTCATAAGACAAGGTTATAAAAAAGTAACTCTTGAGCAATTAAAAGATTTAATAGCAGTTGAGAGATTATGAAAAGTATTCTTGAGAATGTATTGATTGATGGATATGTATATTTATATAAAGCTCTACAAGAAATAGATCAGGGTGGAGGAGCCAGATCTTATTCAGGAACCAATTGGGCAGGGACATCATCTGGATACTATACAATTAGTAGTACATCTCTAAATATACCTACTTATGGTCAAACTTACTCTAAGGATGAGGAAGAGTATTTGATTACTCAGAACTTTAGTATAAAAAAGAGTGAAGTAGAAACTCTATTAGAAGAGGGATATAATAAGATACTCCTAGAAGATTTAAAGGATAGATTATTTGTGATTAGATTATGACATCTATAATAAGATCCCACAATATAGAGGGAGTTAAATCAATAGAAATAACTCAAGAGATAAAAATTAAGTGTCTAAATATTTCTACTGGAGATGCCGATAGAATAACTAACATGGAAGTTATTCTTGAAGGTGGTGAACAAATTAACTTTAATCTAGATTTGGATAGTCTTAATATAGATGATTTATTTAATGGAACAATAAAGACCTTAAGCAATCTTAAGGATTGGATAATGGTGAATAGATTATGAGAAAATATGAAAGAGAAAAATATAGACTAAAAGCTTATAAGGATGAGAAGTATATGATGGAAATAATAGATGATGAAAATAGAATAGGAAATTCAGTGTATTCAGATAATTGGGAAGAATTATATGCAAGAGCTAAGAAGGAAGTAGCTAACGGTAAATATTGTGCTATTTGGAATTTATTATATGAGTTTTCACCATGATTAAAAATAAAGATAAGAACTCCATATTTAAGTGTGATTGGGAAGGAACATGTCATAGAATACCCTTTGCTGAAATATTTCCATTTGAATTAGATAAAAGGGGAAATATAAAAACACAGAAAACAAAATATGGAGAATATCCTAAGTTTAAAAAAGGTTGGCATTATCTTTGCTTATGGCATTTCTTAAGAGCTAAAGTAAGAGGAGATAAGTTTGCTTGGGCTAGAGTTACTATTAAGGATATAATTAGAAAAGGAGAATATGAAGATGAGTAGAACTCTTAAAGATATAGAAGATTCACTTACAACTACAATTATATTCCCAGATGACTTAAGAGAATTAGCTAGAGAATGGATAGAAGAGTTAAGAGACCATAGAGATACTGATATAATAAACTTCTTGAAAGAGAAATTTAATTTAGAGGAAGAATGATTGATTTATTAGATATACCATTTGGAACACGGTTTGTTGGGTTCTATGGAGAGAACTACGGTAATCAAGTTCCAGTATCATCTAAGAAAGAAATAGTAAATATAATAGAAGAGCATTTGGCTCTAGATAATTTAGCTATATCTATCTGTACATATAAAGATGGATTACCACATTTATTATTCTTACCATTTGACTTTGACTCAGAAGATTTAAGGGAAGCATGGGATGATGCTAGTAAACTATATAATTTCTGTATAGAGAATAATTATTCATCTTATCTAACCTTTTCAGGTAGAAAGGGTTTCCATGTGTTTATGGTAACTGAATTAAAGCCTTACTCTAAAAGACAGATAAAGGATGTTCAGAATATGATTAGTGATATGCTTAAGCTTAAGACAGTTGATAGTCAAATAATGGGAGATATAAGAAGATTAATGAGGATACCAGGAACCTATAATATAAGAGGAGGTATCTGTAAGGTGTTAGCCTATAATGAAGGTTTATCATTAGATTTAAATAATTTAACTACTATTAAATATGAAAAGGACTATGAGCCCTATACTCCCATGTCTACCTTTAGGAGTTATCATAAGTACCCCTGTATAGAGAATTTAATTAAAAATAAAGAATATTGGTATAAAAATCATCCAAGAGGTAAGTTTGAACCCCATCAAGTTATAAGATTTTCATGGGCTATTCTTAAATTAGCAGAAGGATGGTCTATGGATGAAATAATAGATGAAGCTGAATCCTTTGGTTGGGATGATTTTGATGAAGGTAAAACAAGATGGCAGATAGAACATATAGATAGTAATCAATATGTACCACACTCTTGTAAAACTTTAAAAAACTTAGGATATTGTTTATATAAAGATTGTAAATATGATACCGACATAAGAATAGAGGATATATTATGATTATAGAGATTACTGATTATATAATAACTTCAGCATTAGTTTGGATATTAATATTTTTATTACATGAGTTATGTCATATAAAATCTCAAGGTTTATTAATGACTGGAACAATTTGGGTTCACAAGTTAGGTATGACAGTAAAGGCAGATCATATTCATAATCAGAGATTACATAGTATGGGTGGAGGAGTATTATCTAGTATAGTTTGTTTTATAGCTTACTTTTTATCACAAGATATACAGTTTCAATATGCCTTCTTTACTATGGGATGGATACAATTAATTTATGGTTTATATGAAGGATGGAGAGGAGTTAAATATAGATATTTAATATATTTATTAATAGGAATAATATGTACAATATATTGGTTTAAGGTGATATAAGATGAATTGTGAGATATGCGGAAAAGAACTAACAGAAGAAGAAGAAATAGAAGGAGTTTGTAATGATTGTACTGCAACTCTGGAACACGATTATTTTGAAGAGAATCAATTATTTGAAGAGGATTTCTAAATGGATGTAATTGTTGGAATAATAATTGCATTCGGAGCAATAATAGCAGTGAAGTGGTGGTGGAGCTATTTATCTATGTGGTATAGGAGTGTAGAAGGATTTAAACTTATGGTTAAATTAGGTGGAGAGGACTTCGCCAAGAATATGAATTTAGGAAAAATAATGAAGAAAGCTGCTGAGATGGCTGAAAAGAAGAAGAAAAACAGTGAAGATGATATGGATAATGAAGATGAAGTGATGTATCAATAAGGAGATAAAATGAAAATATGTAGTTTACCGGATATAATGAAGAAAGATTTCGATAAAGATTCCCTAGTTTATATTAATGATAATGAATTTTGTTATAATGAGGACTTTCCAAAAAGTGTAATAAATGATATAGAAAATCATACACTGCAGATTTATGAGGGATATTATCACTTCAATAAAGGATGGGATAGTCCTAAAATATATCTAATAGGTAGAGGTAAAAAATCTGGTAAATTTAAAATAAAGATAGAGGGATTTTACCCATATTGTTATATAAAGAAGGATGGGGGAGAATATAAATCCTACTTAGGCACTCCAGTTGAGAAGATAATCTTTAAAGGAATGCATCCCAGTAGAGTCAAGACCTATAGAGATACTAGAAGAAAGATGGGTTGGCCTTTACCATATGAAGCTGATATATTATTTGTAAGGAGATTCTTAATAGATACTTATGATTACTTTAAACCAAAGGAACCAATTACTCCAAAAGTAGCTATTCTAGATATTGAAACTGATCATCCAGTATCCAATGAGATAATAGCTTACTCAATAAATAATCAAGAAACTGATATAATATATGGATCTAAGTATGATATCAAATATGAGTCTGAATTAGTTCTAGACTTATTTAGAGAACTCATCAAATATGATGTGGTAACTGGTTGGAATATAGAGTTTGATATATATGGAGATAAGAACATAACTACACTAAATAGTATAATTAAGGATGAAATGGGTATATTGGATAAGATAAATCAATTTCTTGAATATGCTAGACAAGGAAGGAATTTAAATAAGGAAGAGTACATAAAGGGAATGGGAGATAGATACTTTCCATATGATGAAAGTAAAAATTTAATAGATTTATTAATTAAATATAATTATCTTAAGGAAGAAAATAACACAATAAAGTTAGGAGATACTGAATATGATCCTAACATTTCTGAAAATATGGCTATAATGGATATGTTACCATTAGCTAGAAAAATGCATGCTCAAGAAATAAGAGGAAAGTGGTCTTTAGGTAACGTTGGAGTACAAATGGCAGGAATAGATAAGATACATCTAGGTGCTACCAGAATAGGAGATTTATCTGAAGAAGATCTTCTAGAATATAATGTAAGGGATACCATAATACCAGAAATTCTTGATAATTTTCTTGGAGCAATTGAAGCACATATGATATTAGGATGGTCATTACAGTCAACCTTAGATGATATGAAAATTACTGCGGTAGTAAATGATATAGCTATGTTAAGAGCCTATCATAAAGAGGGTATAGTATTACCGACAAGAGATTTTGCAGAAAAACAAGATGAAGTTAAGTATAAAGCTGCTGAACCTGATGCAAGACCAGGTATCTATAAAGGATTATTGGTAACTGATTTGGTTCATGCTTATCCCTTTGCGGTTATATCTAAAAATGTATCACCAGAGACCAAAGATCCTGAAGGTAATAATATAGTTAAATATATAAGTGTTGATGGTAAAGAAAGGGAAGTTAGATTTAATGATGAGAGAAGTGTATTTATAGAAACTCTTAAGGAAATTATGGATGATAGGAAAAAAATTAAGAAAAAACTTAAAACTCTTAAGAAAAATACAAATCTTTGGAAAAGGTACAAAACCATAGACTTTGCATTAAAGACACAAGCAGCAGCCTTTAGTCACGGAATATTTGGATGGGCTAATTCAAGGATGAGAGATTATCAAGTAGCAGATGCAATCACATCTATAGTTAGAAATCTTATAGATGTAGTTAAGAAAGCTTGTGATGTTGTTGGCCAACCTTGGGTTTATGCCCACACTGATTCGTGTTTCATAAATATAAATAAGAGTTATAATGAAGGGATGATTGGCTATCTAAATGATATACTAGAGGATCACAGTGAAGGATCCAAGGTAATGCCGGAGTTAGATATTAAAGGATATTATCCACATGCCTATATACATAGCCCAGCTAGAAATATATTAATACCAGAAGATAGTAGTATAGATGATGACTCAACTTGGGATGTTACTGGATGTAATTTTATGAGATCAGAAACTCCAACTCCTTTAGCCAATATAGAAATAAATATGATTAAATTAAAAATGAAGGGAGCTAGTAAAGAGAGTATGATTTATCAATTAAAAAAGGAAATATTGAATCTGAGAGATATAAATAAATCAGATTTAGGAATAATAAAACCCCTAACTAAACCAATAGAAGAGTATGGTAAAACTCTATTGGATGGTTCTCATGGTAATATTCCTTATCATATAACTGCTCTGCTTAGGGCAAGAGAAGAATATGATTTTGATGTAGAGGTTGGAGACAAATTCTGCATTATACCTATAATAACTGATGAAACTACAGGTGTTAGGGTTATAAAGAGAAAGAAGGTTTTCATAGCATTTCCAATAGAAGAGGGTCTTCCAGAGGAATATGAAGTTGATTATGAAAACTATTTAAAGAGTAGTCTATTTGGTAAAGTAAATGGACTATTTGATATGACTTCTAGAAAATTAGGAAAGGAAGTCATGACAAAAGAAATTAAGGAAAAATTAAAAGGAGGTAAATAAGTATGGATGATTTGAGTATGTCTTCAGAAAAGATAACTGAAAGTAAAGTCTTAACCATAGAAGATGCTAAAAATAGAAAGGGTGTAACAGGAAAGAGAGCAGAATCATTTGAAAAAGAAATAATTGAAAACCAAGAAAAGTATCCTTTATTTAAGGATATCATGTCAGTAGTTTTTGGATGGAAGGTACAAGATGATGGAACTAGAAAATTAGTATCCAAGATGCCTTCAGGTAAGATTTTATTTCCAGATAAATCTGAAGACCTAAAGTCTATAGAGCCAGGTAATGCCTACATCTGTTTAGTTTATGATAGAATGGATGATGGAAAGGGTGGACCTGGTAGAGAAGCGTTCGCTAAAATAATATGTGAAGAATATCAGCCAAAGATATATATATTATCTTCTAGAGTTGTACAAATGGTTTGGAGAGATAAGAAGGGAAAAATGAGACATAAAGCTCCATTTGGAAATTCCTTTGAAGATAGAATAGTATCAGCTATAAAAGAGTTTGAAGATGGAGAAAAATTTCCATCAGCTAAAATAGTATTTAGGAGAAACCAACACTAAGGAGAATAAATATGGGACAAAAATGTTATATATGCAATCAAGAGTGTTCACCTTTTTTTATATGGACATCTTCTAGGGTATTTCCTAGAGATAAATTGTTATCAGTACATAAAAATATAGATAAACTAACCTATAAGGTAATTAATGAAGGAGTACCAGTCTGTTTTAAATGTTTTAATGAATTGAAGAATAAGTAATATATGAAAATAAGTATACAGTGCAATGAGTTAGGTCAGAGAGGGGGAATAGGAACCTACTCAAATAGATTAAATGATGCTCTCAACAAAATAAAGGGAGTAGAAAGTAAACAATTTGTAAGTAGGATTAGAAATGGTCCAGATTTAATTAGTGTACAGTATGAACCTGGTTTAATGCCACCACAAAATTTACAGAAATTAATACAAAAATACCCACAACCAATAGTAATAACTTCTCATCATATGGGTGTATTGCCACAATTTTATCCATTAGTGGATGGAATAGTTATACATGATAAAAGTCAATTAATAGGATTAGATGAACCTTGGAGTTATAAGGTAATACCTCACCCAGCTATAGTATTTCCAAGAAAGGATAAAAAGAAACTGAGAGAAAAATATAATATTCCACAAGATAAAAAGGTAGTTGGTACAATGGGTTTTATAGCTGGTACTGGTAAAAAACTTCCAGATATAGTTAGATATCTACTTAAAGAATTAGAAAAAGATGAATTTTTATACTTCGCTACATCCTTCTGGAAAGGAGGAGATTTTGGTTTTTCTGATATAATAAGATCAGAAGTTAAGAAATTAGGTAAGGAAGATCAATTTAGATTAGATACTGATTTTTTAAGTGAGGAAGAATTGAATGAAAAGATGCAGTTATGTGATTTATTATTTGCTTGGAACAAACTAGACAGACCAGGATCTAATTCCGGTATAGCTATGGATATGATGGGATCTAGAACTAAATTAATAGTTAGAGATAGTCCACATTATTCCTATCCAGCATCATTAAAGGGAGTAGAAGCAGGAAGTAGAGATATGGGTAAGTTTGCAAGGGATGTATTTAATGTATTAAGAAATAAAGATTTAAGTAAAACTCCTAACCCAGATAAATATTCATGGGATAATAAAGTGAAGGAGTATCTAGAATACTTTAATGAAATATTAGGTTTTTAATATGTATATAAAAGAATTAGACAAGTATCGTTGTGGTGGGAAGGTAGGTTGTGGAAATCTATTTTCTAAAGATGATATGGATAGTAAATTATGTTATTGTAAAGAGTGTAAAAATAAATATTCGAGAAAAGCATACAAAGAGGGAGGGAATTTAACTTCTAAAAAATATTATAATGAAAACCAAAGTGAAATAGTAAAATACCAAAGAAATCTCCGTAAAGTTAACAAAGAAAAAATTATTAAACATTACTCTAACAATACTATGGAATGTAAATATTGTGGTAATTCAGACATAAGAGTTCTTAGTATAGATCATATAGATGGAAATGGATGTAAACATAGAAGAGAATATAATATAGGTTCTGGATCTCCATTTTATAAATGGTTAATAAAAAATAATTATCCAGAAGGATATCAGGTATTATGTATGAATTGTCAATTTATCAAAAGATATGAAAATGAGGAGATTTTAGGAGAATGACGAAAGAAAAGATATTATTAGTTGGGGACTCACTACAAGGACCTACTGGATTTGCTAATGATCTAGCGGGTGTATCATGGTCTCTTGCAGAGAACTATGATGTTCATGTATTGGGTTTACAATCTGTTCAAGACCAAAAGGTTAAACTTAATATAGAAGGTAAACCAAGAACAGTGATACAACATGCAAACCAACCTAGAAGTAATAATAGATGGGACTTTGGTCATAGAAGTTTACCAGTCTTATTAGATAATCTTGAACCAGAAATATTACTCACAGTAAATGATATTCAGATGGTACAACATGTTCCTGGAATAATGTGCCAAAATAGTGTAAAATTACAAGTGATGGATTTACCTTCAAAAAAGTTATTATCTGAAGAAGCTTTAACTAGACAATTAAAAGGAGAATTACAAAAATTTACAGAAAGATTTCCTCGAGATACTAAGTGGATACAATATGCTCCTCAAGATGGAGACCCACCCATGGGACAATGGGGACAAATATATAATATGGCAGATCACGTAGTAGCAATGAGTAACTATGGTAAGGATATATTCAAAAAATATTTCAATATGGATGTACCTAGGATATGGCATGGAGTTGATAGTGTAGTATTTAAATCTGAGAAAAAACCAAAACAATTAGAAAATTTCTTTATTGTAGGTAATTTAAATAGAAACCAACCAAGAAAACAACCCGTAAGAACCATGGAAGCATTTGCTAAATTTGCTAAAGATAAACCAGATGTATTATTACATATGCAAATGGATTATAGAGATGAATTTGGATGGCCTATAGATTACTTTGCTCAAAAGTATGGAATTCAAAATAAGATGATACCACCACAAAGAGTAGGAATGCCAAGAGAAGCAGTAGCTAAAGTTTATAATACATGGGATTTAAATCTAAATTGTACTGGTGGAGAAGGTTTTGGATTAACTCACATAGAAGGATTTGCATGTGAAGTACCATCACTAGGCTGTGACTATACAACATCTAGAGAGTTAATTGAAGAAGGAAAACCAGGTCCAAGAGGATCGTTAGTTAAAGTTAAAGATTTGTTATGGCAAAAAATGGATGTAGCAGCTGTTAGAAGATCTCTTGTTGATATTGATGATATGGCTAATGTAATGAATAAATATTATTATAACAGAGATTTAGTTGAACAGCATGGTAAGAATGCAAGAAAATGGGTAGAAAAGAATTGCTCTTGGACTGTAATAGGAGAACAATGGAAAGACTTTGTTGATAAGGTACTTTCGGGTGATTAGATTTGAAGTTTGCAGAGTGTACATGTAGAGATTGTGGTTTAGAGTTTAAGATATCCTTTAATAATGGATATCCTAAATTAATACACTGTCCTAAATGTACATCTACCTTTATTAAATTAAATTGGATAGATAAAGAAAATCATGACTAATAAAGCAAAAATATTCTGTGATGAATGTGATAAATGGTATTTAGTCGAATACAATTTAACATCAGAGTTATTAGAATCTAAATGTCCTAAATGTGATTCTAACAAGATATGGTTTGGAGAAATAGAGTGTAATAGATCCGATACTATAATCATGGGAAGAGGCGGCAGGAAACAGAAATGAGTGAGATAAGAGAGATAGGGATAGAAAAGGAAATGTTCTTGATAGATTCAAATAATACTATAATGGAACCTAAGTTATATGGCTTCCCAAGAGATGAATTTGAATTCCTAGTAGAATTAAGGAGTATACCATCTGATAGACTTTATCCTATATATACAACCATACAACAAGAAGAATTACAATATAAACTTAGAGCTAATAAATTTGGTATGGAACTAGTAGATTTTTCTAATTATCATATATCACCTGAATGGGTAGATAATCACTGGAAGAAATATAATCTTCATAGATTCAATGATTGTGACTATACAAAGAATATATATAATAAAAACGTACAGTCTCATCATCTTGGTGTGATTGATGAAGACTTTGATGGTTTTAAATCCAAAAGATTAACAGCAGGAATGCATGTGCATTTCTCATCAAGAGATGCAGATACAGGAGAGGTTATAGATTTACCTATAGAGGAAATAGTAAAATCGATGGATAAATACTTTCATTGGACTATAAAAGAAGCAGATAGAAATCTAGGTGAATATGAATTAAAGACCCATGGATTTGAATATAGAAGTTTACCATGTAATGTTGGTGTATATGAAGTCCTTAAGAAAGGATTTGAAATACTCAGAAATGTATAATAAGAAGAAAAAGAGAAAGAATATGAAAGGAACCGTAAAATGGTACAATTCTAGAAAAGGATTTGGCTTTATAGAAGTCGAAGATGATAAGGATATTTTTGTACATAGAACAGCAATTCCACAAGAAATTGAACTCTATGAGGGAGATGAAGTGGAATTTAACACACATGAGACTGATAAAGGTCTTGAGGCAGTCGATATAGTTAAGTTATAATTAGGATTAATTATGATTATTTATATTGTTGGTAAAAATTTGAGGAGATAATACTCCTCTATTTCTTTAGATTAAAAGTATTATCGAGGAAAGCACAATGAGATGTGTTTATTGTTTAGCTGAAGGAATAGATACTGAAACTGATTTAGTAGTAGATGGTTACAGTATTTGTATTAAACATATTAAAGAAAGAACAGATATGTATAAAAAGAAAAATGAAGAATATGAATGGATAATGGTGGATGAATAATGTTAGTCATATTATGGGATTCATTAAGGGTTGATATGACCGAACCTTTACATGGAATATTCCCAGAAGAAACATGGGGTTCTTATAGAACAATAGCTGGGTTTACTGCACCAGTAGTAGCATCAACTATGACAGGTAAAACTCCAGAAGAATTAGGTTTAAATAGAGATACTAGTGATTTCACTGCTACTCTTAATAAAGATGTAATAGATGATATGTTATTTGACCACTTTAATTCATATATAAGTTTAGGTAGATTAATTGGTCCAGAAACCAGAACCATGCCGTTACCTCCAAGTAGAGTAGGTAACTTTAAGTTTTTACCTCCTATTAAGTGGAATGCGGTAAGCAATTGGGATCCAGATATATATAGATACTTCGGTATGAAGTGGTCTGGAACATCACCTTATTGGTGGGATATGATATGGTTCCATACCTTTATAACTCATGGTAACTTTAGTATATTTGATAGTAAGGGGCATGTTGAGTCACCAGAGATAATGAATGGATCTAAGGTTATGAGAAGATTATGTTCACAAAATCCTCAGAAGATGAAGGATTTATATATGCAGGGAGTTAATAATGCAGTTCAGGTACTAACAGGGCTTAGAGATATTTGTAACAATAATGAAACTATAATATGCTTTGCTGATCACGGAGAATCCTTTGGACCAATGGATGGAATGCCAGATGTAGGACACTTCCATGGTATGGAGAAACATCCAGTTTTAGGTACAGTTCCAATTTGGATAAACAAAAAAGAAGAAATACCTAAGGATATTAATAATTTAAACCTTAAAGATTGGATTGTTAAAATGTATAATAAATATGAAGTTAATAATCCAGAGTATCAAGCTTGGAAGAAGAAGTTGAATAAGAAGTGATAATAATGGTTGAAGGAACTGATGATGAAATGTTAGGATATAAGAAAGAACCTTGTAGACATAAGAGATGTAAGTATTTCTATAATCAAAAGAAATGCAATAAATGTGGAAGAGCTTATGCTAATAAAGAGCATATAGAAGATATCCTTAAAGCTAAACTTACAAGAGCACCAGTTGATTTATATATAACTAAGGATGCTCTTAGAGATTATAGATTAGAATTAGCTAAGGATACAAGTATATTAGCTATAGTGATATCATTTTCTGCTATGATATTGGCTGCATTAGCAGGAGTATTTAGGTGATAATATGGTAACATTTTTACAGAGATTAGAACAATTAAGAAAAGAGATAGAGGCTCGTATTAAGAAATGGCAAGATAGAGTTGAGAAGATAGAAGACTTTGTAGATAATGTCAATGATCTTATTGATGATACACAAGAAACAGTTGAAGAAGTAAAAGATATGTTTAAGAAAATAAATAATACTATAGACGAGCTTAATAAAGATTATAACAACCTTAAAAAAGATATGGACAAAATGAGAAGTAACTGGTTCATTAAATTAATAGGTCTTGGAAAATAATGGATGTAGAAGAAGGTAAAACCTACGAAATATGTGGGTATATTTGTGGTAGAACTGCTAGATCTAAGTTTATTACTATGGGATTAAATATAGGTAGAAAAGTAAAGATAGTAACCGTTCAACCATTACATGGACCATATGTTGTAAGTTTAAATGGAAATAAGTTATCAGTAGGAAGAGGCTTATTTGAAAAGCTTCTATTGGAAGAAGTAAATGATTGATTGGGAATATATTAAGAAATTAATTTCTCTATGTGCAATAATTGTAGGAGCTACCTTATTGATAGAACACCTTATGACTTGGGGTGGATTTGACTGGGGAGATTGGTTAGGTCACGAGTTCTATGGTCTTATATTAATAATAATAGGATTTATAGTAGGATTGAGAATAAAATGAAATTAAGAAAAATAAGGGCTGATAGGTTATTATTAAGTGGTATAATATATAGATTACATATTATATTAATCCAAAGTATATTTTGGTATTTCTTCTATGGAATAACAGCAAATACTTGGAAATGGGAATGGGCTATAAGCTCATCTATAGTATGGAATATATTTAATACATTACTATATTATAACTATCACTATTGGTTTGCAAGAATTTGTAAATTAGGAAAAGACTAATTTATGTTTAATGTATAAAACTTAAGGAGAATAAATATGAGACCAAGAAGAGGTAGAGGAACTAGATTCCAAAGACCAGGTAGAGGTAGATATCCACAAGGAGATAAACCTGGAAGTGGACCAGGTGGAAACTGTGTATGTCCATCTTGTGGATATAAAACTGAACATACATGGGCAGAACCATGTAATACTAGAAAATGTCCTAAATGTGGAGCAACATTAACAAGAGAGTAAGTAAGAAAGTTTAAATGTCAATAAAGAAAAATAAATAGGAGTAATGAATATGGTAGAAGTAATAACGGATACAAAAAATATTTCAATATCAATAATACAACATGCTAATTGTAGTATTAATAATTTAACTTATCCAACTGAAGTAGAATCAGGAGAATCCTTCGATATATCATATGATTGTACAAATAATGGTGCAACGGATACTTGTTTCGGTAAACTTTATGATACCGATACTACTTATGATAATTGGGAAGAAACAATACCATCTGGTGGAACAGTAAATAAAGTAGTTACATTTAATACTGGTATAACAGAAACATTAGAAGTTGTATTAGAAGTTGGTTATATTAAATAAGATTAATATGCCAATAATATGGATAAGTAAAGTAGAGGCACCAAAGAAAGTTGCCTCTAAAGTTCCCTTTGATATATACTGGAGAGAATGGTTTTTAATATGGCCATTTAAAAAATATAAAATTATCTCTAGGATAAGAAAGAAAGGAGATGTAGTTGATTGCTCTTATAATCTAAAACATTGGTGGTTCTGGGGTTATAGAGAACATATAACTAGTGAATGGAACGGTATAGAAGAAAATACTACATATACTATTGAGGTTGGACATGATAGATAAGGAAGTTATGAAAATTTTAAGAAAATTGAAAGAAGATAATTATCCTATATTGAAAATAGAGGATACATATTATTCAGCTAATGATTTATATAAAGAAGATATAGATTTACCGTTAACACATGAACCTAACTGGGATTTATTAACATTGAGACTAGAAATGAGATACGCAGATGGAAAACTTATGGATATAACTTGTAGTGAAGGTACCTTTACTCCTGACCAACAAATGGAAGAAATCAGAAAAAGGAGTAGATTTGGTATAAAACTACTAAGTATAGAAAATAACTTTATAGAATATATATTGGATTATATATGAATAGTGATAATTCAAAGATGACATTTGTGTGTCCATATCAAGACAATGCATGTAAGTACATACATGATTGGATACAATATTATGTCAAACCTTATGCAGAAAATTTAGGATTATGGGATATAATAAATATAACTAAAGAGAACGCAGTTGGACCTAATGTAAGACAATCTGTTAGTGATACTAATCCTAGAGGAATACTGGAAGAAGGACATGGAAGTAAATGGACTATAAGTGGACATGATACTAAAATGGTGTGGTGGTGTGGTGACCAAGGACATATGGATATCTTAAGTCCAGATAGAATAGTTCACTTTATATCTTGCCACACTGGAGCAGATAATGGAATAGGTTGTTATATAATTAATAATGGAGGAGTAGCATTCTGTGGACATAATGACATATTCTGGGCATCAACTAAATGGGAATACAGAGATGCAGAGTGTGAGTTGTGGATAGCACTAATGGATGGAGACACTTTCGATGAGGCTAAGGACAGAATGTTGGATAAATATGATTATTGTATAGATCAATTGATACAACAAGGGTACTCTCCTGCACATCTAATATGGAATAGGGATACATTAGTATTTTTAGGAAATATGAATGCAAAGTTAATTGAAGTGGATGATAATGAAGAAGTAGTTACGGATGTAGAAAATATATTCATAAATGTTTTAAATTAAGATTTAAGGAGGGATATAATGAGAATATCCTGGAATAAATTGAAGGAAGATATAAAAAAGAAATATGATGAAGGAGAACTTATATCTGTATATACTATGGGTAGAGAGTGGACTCCTGAACAAATATTAGAAGCTGTGGAAAATGAAACCGATGAAGGTATTGAATTCATGATGGCAGAGAAGAAACTGCAAGATGAACTCAAGAAATTAAAAAATCAATAGAGGTATATCTATGGGTTGGATAGAAGTCTTAATAGGAGCAGTTATAGTAGGTGCAGTATTATTCTTATATTGGTGGTATAATAAGACTAAAGAACCAGATGATACAGAGAAAAATAATATGATGTTTATTAGACCAAAAAATTGTCATTACTGTACTCATGGTTATAATGGTTTGTATCATTCAGTTATCGATGCAGATAGTAAGAATAAATGGGATATAATAGACATAAGAGCAACTGATGCTAAGAAGACTAAGATATATGAATTAATAGATAAATATAAACCAGCTAGCATTCATGGTTTTGGACATGGAGCTCCCAGTATATATACAGGTGATGATGAAAAACCGATATTTACATCAATAGAATGTGCTAAGACAAAAGGTAAAATTATTTATTTGTTATCATGCTTAACAGCAAATCTACTTGGACCAGCAATGATAGCTACTGGAGCTAAATCTTATGCTGGATTTAATATATCATGGACTTGGTTGACAGAAGGATCCATAATGAGAGATCCATACGATGATAAATATGCTAAGGGATTCTATGAATCATCAAATGAATTATGGAAAGCCCTATGTGATGGGTATACCTTTAAGCAGGCACTAAGTGCATCAGTAGCTAAATATAATTATTGGATTAATTATTGGTATAATAGTTCTGATCCAAATAAAAATGAGTTAATTAAGTGGTTAGCTCATGATAGAGATGGCTTAGTGGGCTTAGGAGATATGAGTGCCACTTTGTGATATTAGTTTTGTGACTGGCTACGGATTAGAATGTGGTCAGTCATTTAATGATTGTATATGGTGGGATGAAGAGAATAAAAGATGTAAATGGAAGGAGAAAGAAAATGAGTAATATAGATATTGATAGACATATATTAAGAGCAGTATATGAATTAGAGTTAGTTAGAGATGAATATAAAATACTGAAAGACAACGATAACTTTGAAACTATAGAAGCTATAATCACAGAATTATTATTGAGATATCCAGAGGTAGAGGAAGAACTAGATAAGGAAACTTGGAAATAATGAGCAAGATATGGAATTTCTATAAAAAGAAGTGCCCAGAGTGTGGATCTAGAAATATAAAGAAATTAAATAAATATAGAAGAAGATGGGTACATAGAGTTATATGGAAATTAATTGAAGAAAGATTATTTGAATGCAATCATTGTAATAATAGATGGTGGGAATAATGTATGATATAAATGATTATGTAATAGAATGTCATAGAATAGCTAAGGAAAAAGGATTTTGGAATGCATCTAATGATATACCAACTAAATTAATGCTTATAGTTACAGAGCTAGGAGAAGCTTGTGAAGCAGATAGACTTGGAGATAAGGATAACTTTAAGGAAGAGATAGCTGATACCTTTATAAGATTATTTGATCTTTGTGGATATCTAGATATAGATATAGAGAACGAAATAAATAAGAAAATGATTAAGAATATAAAGAGACCTAAATTACATAGGAAGAGATATTAATGGAATATAAGTATTATTGTAAAAGATGTGAAGAGTTTTTCACAGTTCCGACTTATGCACCACCAAGATGTCCTATGTGTTTCTGTGAGAGAGATATGATATTAGGACCTTATCCAGTACAAGAGTATGAAATATGAATAAACTAGAAAATGGACAAATAGAAGAAATATCAGTTGATGTTGATGACATTGTAGAGGATACAGCATCTATAGATAAAAAAACCTCATGGCTTATAGCTTTATGGATAGTTGATAAGATAATAATGGCAATTTTAATTATAACATTTGGAAGATAAATATGGAAATATATTGTGAAGAGATAACTCTTAAACCGTGGGGATCATACGCACTAATCTTAGAAAAACCTAATTATAAGGTTAAGAGGATTGTAATTAAACCAAATCAGAGACTCAGTAAGCAAGTTCATAGAAAGAGAGATGAATATTGGATAGTGGTAGAAGGAGAAGGTATAATAACAAGAGATGAAGATAAAGTGTATTGTAGTAAGGGATATAATATAGATATTCCGAGAGGAATGATTCACCGAGCAGAAAATTTATCAGATGATAAAGACTTTATATTTGTAGAAATACAAATCGGAGAATGTAAAGAGGAAGATATTGTAAGGTTAGAAGATTCGTATGGTAGAAATTAAAGGTATTACTGCATATTATACTACAACTACTTCTCCAAATAGTTATACATATGGATATAAATGAATATGGAGAAGCTATAATGGCGGTAAGATTATGAAGAAGGACAGATCAATTCAAATGAACGGAGATTACATGATTATAACTATGGGTGATAATGGATCTAAATTTGCATTTAAATTATGGGGGATGACTGCATACAATATAGAAATGAGTGCTGAGGATAATCCTTACGCTAACATAGATTTGAAATTACTAGGACAGCCCGTATCCAGTGGAGAAAATATTAAAATTAAATTTAAAGATGGAGAATATACAATAGATATATATGAAGCTTTAGAAGCTATAAATAATTTAGAGGATTTAAATAATATCACATATCAAGAGTATATAGATAAATTAATGGTGAGTAAGATATGAACGAGAAGACTAACTATATCGTATCTGGTATAGAGAGATCTGGAACTAGTCTAATGATGCAAATACTAAAAGCTGGAGGATTACCGATAGCTTATGATGATTCTAGAGAAGCTGATAAGAATAATCCTAAAGGATACTATGAACTAGAGAAGGGTAAAATAATAAATAAACTAAAAAATGGGGATTTTCCATTCGATAAATATAAAGGTAAATTTATTAAAATAACTGCTTATGGTCTTAAATATCTACCAAAGGGTAAATATGAAGTAATATTTATGGATAGAAATATAAAGGAAATAATTGAATCGACACTAAAAATGGCTTCCAAAGAGTATGAAGCTGATAAAGAAGATTTAAGATTAGCGTTAATTAAACTTAGAAATAATATATTAGATGAAATGAGAAAAAGAGACGATGTAAAATTGATATTAATATCCCATAGAGGACTATTTAATAATGGTAACTATCCAAGTGAATTAAATGAACTTAGGATATACTATCCAGATTTGGATATTGATAAAGCAAAGGATGTTATAGACCCGAAACTTTATAGGAATAAGGTCTAATGTTTTTATAAATTAGGTGATAGTATGAAGTTAACTAAAGCTGGAATAAATTTAATGGAACAGAGATACTGCAGTCACGGAGAGAAACCTAAAGATGTATTTCCTAGAGTTGGAAAAACAATCTCATCAGTAATGAATGGAGATGAAGATGCACAACAATTTACAAAGATTATGGAAGATTTAGATTTCTTACCTAATAGTCCTTGTATTAGAAATGCAGGTTATTCAAATCAAGTTAAAGCTTGTTTTGTCTTGCCTATAGAAGATTCTATGGATAGTATATTTAGTACTCTCAGAGACTCAGCTATGATATTTAAATCAGGTGGTGGGGTAGGTTATAACTTTAGTGATTTAAGAGAGAGAGGAGCAAACTTAGCACAAGGAGGTACATCCTCAGGAGTTATATCCTTTATGAAAATTTATAATTCAATAACGGAAGCAATAAAGCAAGGAGGCTTTCGTAGAGGAGCATCTATGGGTGTTCTTGATGTGGACCATCCAGAGATATTAGACTTTATAAAGGAAAAACTTAAACCAGGTTCGATGAATAATTTTAATCTTTCTGTTATGGTTACAGATGACTTTATGAGAGGAGTAAAGGAAGATAGTAAAGTCTATTTGAGAAGTAGACTAGATAAGAGAGTTATTAAAGGCAAATTTAATTGTAGAGACTTATTCAATATAATCACATATTCAGCTTGGTTAACAGGAGATCCAGGTTTATTATTTTATGATAGAATAAATCAAGATAATCCATTTCATCCAAAGTATCCTATAAGAGCCACTAATCCTTGTGGTGAGGTACCATTACTTCCTTATGAATCATGTTGTCTTGGTAGTATAAATCTATCTAACTTTGTGACAAAAGATAAGGAATTTGATAAACAAAGATTCTCAGATGTAGTAAGAATAGGAACTAAGTTCTTAATGGGTATGAATAAGATATGTGAATTTCCTATAGATGATTGCTATATAGCTCAAGCTAAATACCTAAGAATAGGTCTAGGAGTAATGGGATTTGCTGATATGTTGATGAAGATGGGAGTTATGTATGACTCAGATGAGACATTGGATATAATAGATGATATAGGTAAAGTTATGCAGGAATCTAAGAAATATGCTCCTCAATCAGTAGCTACATTATCTATAGCACCAACTGGTAGTCTATCAATTCTTGCAGACTGCTCATCAGGAATTGAACCTTGGTTTAGTAAATCTTATACAAGACATTTAACTCATGGAAAGGTGAAGGAATCTAGAGAATCAGAATATCTAAGGACAGCTCATGATATAACTCCAGAGTGGCATCTTAAAGTTCAGGCCAAGTGGCAATCATATATAGATAATGGAGTAAGTAAGACTATAAACTTACCACACTCTGCAACAATTCAGGATGTAGCTGAAATATATACTAAAGCTTGGGAGATGGGTTGTAAAGGAATTACTATCTTTAGAGACGGATGTTTAGGATCTGCAGGACAAGTTCTAAGATCAACATGTGAAGATGAGAGTTGTTATTTATGATAATAATATATACATTACCGGATTGTACTCACTGTAATCAGACAAAAGAGTATCTACAAGAGAGAGGATTAGAATACAAAGAAATTAATATGAAGAAGGGTGGTAATCCAGAGACGATACAAATGAAAAAGAAGTTTAAGAAATTAGGAATAGATACTGTTCCTATTATAGTAGTAGGAGAAGATATAGTTCCTGGTTTTGACAAGGATGTGTTGGATGAATTATTAAGATGATATTATGACAAAAAAAGAAAAACAAGATGAAATAAATATACCAGAAATATTAAATAATCCTGATCTGGTTGACTTAGATGAAGAGGATGATGAAGAGGAAGAGAATATAGAAAAATTAAAAATTTCTAGACAGGTAGAAATAACTACTCCATATGTTTCAGTAACTGTAACGACTGAACATAAGGATGATAATATGAAGAGCATAGTTAAAACAGCTGAGAAACTAATGGATAAATACAAATATCATCACCTAATAAAGGATTAGTGATAAAATGAAGTGCCCAAAATGTGGCAACACAAAGACAAAAACTGTTTGGGTAAAGGATAAGGGTAATTTTACAGCTAGATCAAGGTATTGCCCAAAATGTAAAGAAAAATTCCAAACCAAGGAAATGACTGATGAAGGATGGAATTATAAAGTAATGTATAATAAATTAAAGAGAGATCTTAAAAAATTATTAGAGAGGAATTAAAATGGAAATAAGCTTCGAGGAATGGCAAAAAATATATGAAGCAGTTAAGGAAGCTTCAGATATATATGTTTTAAAGTCCTTTAAACCATGGGAATCTGATAGTGGTAAACAGTATATCACTATTCAGTTAGTTCAGAAAGATTAAAGAATGTTTAATGTTATAAGAATGAGGAGGAATAATATGACAGAAGATGAAATTTTAGTAGATGAAGAAATCCAGGAAGATATACCAAAAGATATCCCTAAGCCAAAACCAAAAAATATAACTTTATCAAAATCTGATATAGATTCTATTCAAATCAAACTAGAAGAGATAGCAAAAACTGCTAGAGCATGCACAAAAAATGCTGTAATAGCTAAATTGGAATGGATAGAAAAAACAGCTAAAGAATTACAAGAAAAAATAAGGTTGTAATATGAGAGACTTTGATGAAATAGATAGGATCTTCAGAATTGTAGATGAAATGTTCTCCAGAGGATTCTCTGGAGGATATACAAAATCAAATTATACAGATACCACAGGGCATGTGGATATTAATGAGGATGATGATCATATCTATTTAACTTTAGAAATAAAAGTAGCTAATGAAGATTTAGAGGTCAAACCTAGTGAGTATGATATATCCCTAGAAATTATGTCAGAAGGAAGTTGGAGAAAGAAAACCTTTAGATTACCATGCAAAGTAAAGCCAGAGACTGCAATTATAACATTTAATAATTATATATTAGATATAACTCTAGATAAAGATAATAGCGAAGACAATAAAATCACAGAAAACGATAAGAAGATCATAGAGAAGAGATTAAAAGAACTAGGTTATTTATAGGAGATAATATGAAAAAGAAGGTAATAATAACAGGAAGTAGTGGATTTATAGGATCAGCATTAACAGAAAGATTAAAAAAGAAATATAAAGTTATAGGAATAGATAAGATAAATAGAAATATATCTTCAGATATAAAATTTTATCAAAAGGATATAAACTTTGATTTGCCAGATATAAAAGATGTATATGCAGTAATTCATCTAGCTGCTAGACCAGGAGTTAGGAATAGCCATGAATTATTCGATGAGGTATGTAAGGATAATATTTTAGGTACTCAGAGAATAATAAAAAAATGTATAGAAAATTGGAAACCTAAAAGACTATTAATTGCTAGTAGTTCCAGTGTATATGGAGATAAAGGTAGAGGAGGACTTGAACTAGAAGAATATGAAAGTCTGTCTCCTAGATCACCATATGCTATGAGTAAGTGTGCTAATGAATATTTAATAAGTACTTATAAGAATTGTGGTATGTTAAAGGATATAGAATGTACCTCTATGAGATTCTTTACAGTCTATGGACCTCACCAGAGAAATGAATTAGCTATAAGAGCATTTACTGATTGGATATTAAAAGATCAACCTATTATTTTATATGGAGATGGTAAACAAAAGAGAGATTTTACTCATATAGATGATATATGTAGTGCAATAGAAATATTAATATCTACAAATAAAATTTTATATAGTGCTTATAATATAGGATCTAATGAATCTCACTCTATTAATGAAATTATATGTTATATAGCTAAAATAACTGGAAAAAAAGTTACTATAGATTATAGGCCAAGAGACATATATGATGTTGATGAGACTCTAGCAGATATTAATAGGATGAAGGAATTAGGTTGGAGTCCAAAAATAAACTTTTATGAAGGTTTAAGAGGTCAAATAGAATGGCAAAAAACTTTAATAAAGAAATAATGGATTATATATATAATACTAAAAGATGTGCAGAATCTATAAATGATCAGAAAGCCTTGATAAAGACAATAGTTAAAATAATTAAAGGCTCTAATAGGGTATTTATTTGTGGAAATGGTGGAAGCTCCTCAACTGCTTCACATATGGCTAATGACCTACAGAAAATGTGTGGTATAAAAGCTATATGCCTATCAGATAATATTCCTTTATTGACAGCTTGGGCTAATGATACTGAATATAAAAGAATATTTAGAGAGCAAATTGCAATATTAGGAGATACAAATGATGTGCTAATAATATTTAGTGGAAGTGGAGATTCAGATAATCTAATAGAAGCCATTAATTATGCATACGATAATGGAATTATATCTATAGCTATTCTAGGATCAGATAAAGGAAGAATCGCTAAAATGGAAGAACCTATAAAGTTTATAATAAATTCAGATATGTTACATGCAGAAGATTGGCATTTAACTTTGGAGCATCTAATATGCAAACTAATTTCGACTTAACAATAAGTTTTGATAAAGCAGAATATCTTAATCCACAACTAAGAATGATGATAGATACATTAAGAGACAATATTCCAGATGGTTGTATATTACATATAACTACTAATAGAGATGATTCTGATGAAACTTTACAATGGATACAGAAACAAGTACCAACTAAGATATATAAGAAACCTCCCTTTAAAAATTTAAAGTCAAGATGTCAGTATATGTTTCACTGTTTTGAAATAGAGACAGATAAAGAGTGGGTAATTAAAACTGAAATAGATGTATTATTCTTAAAACATCTAGATGAATTTAAAAAGATATTAGATGATGAATCTGATATTATCATTCAATCTGAGAATAGAAGAATAATAAAGAATGACAATATGGAGACTAGAGTATGGAGAAATATCTATAAAGCTATGGGGATTAAGATGCCTGATATAAAAATTCCATACGTTGAAAATAAGGAAATAGGTAGACCTCTATTAGCTACTGGTGTTATTGCAGTTAGGAGTAAACATTTACCCTATATAAATGCAACCTGGGTTCCTCTAACTAAGATATGTGAGAGATGGATACAATTAGGAATTCATCCAAATGAATTTGCATTTACTGGATTAATATTTAATGCAGAATGGGAGATAAGAATATTGAATAATAAATTTAATTTTAACCCTATAGGTCATTTTAGGAAGGGAGAATTCCCATCTACTGATCTTATAGAAAATTGTAAGTTACCTGAAGATACAGTTATATTTGATTACCATAGACCACAATGGTTAATGCATGTTGCTAAGTATAATGAGAATGTTCGTAATATTATACAACGAAATAAGGATACAATACCTAAAGATTGGTGGGAATTAGGATCAGAATTATTTGTGGAGAAAGCATGAGATGGGTATTTGATTTAGATGGAACTATTTGTGATACAACATATGACTTTGATACATGGGAGTATTTGGAGTCAACTCCTAGAAAAGATATCATAAAGAAAATCAATGAGTTATATGACTCAGGAGAACATATAACTATATTTACTGCTAGAGGATCAGTACATAAAAGAGACTGGCTAGATGAAACTAAAAAACAATTATCAGATTGGGGTGTGAAATATCACGAATTAAGATTTGGTAAACCTGGTGGAGAAATATATGTTGATGATAGAACTATATCTCCAGAAGAATTTCTAAATAGATGGAGTTTTTATTCAGGAATAACCGCTCAGTGGAAAAAATGAATATCAAAGATTATAAAGAAACATATCATCCAAGTTGGTTAAAGGATACAAAATTTGAAATATTAAATGAGAATGATGAATGGTTATTAATAAAAAGATCTCATCCAAATAAAGAATTATTACATACCCAAAGAATCTTATTTAATAAAGGATGTGGCATCCATTACACTTGGCAACATATAAATCAAAATTTACACTATTGTAAATTTAAAAGATACAATGGTATATTAGATAAAAAAGAAAATAGTAAATGGATAGGATATAGAGATTTTAAATTTTATGAAACTGATATAGAAATATTACTAGATAAATTATTGGTGAGTTGTATATGAATAAAAACTATAGAGATAAAGATTGGTTGTATAACGAATACGTAATAAAGAGAAAATCAATCTATTCTATATCAGATGAGCAACACGTTGTGCCAACTACAATATGGAATTGGTTATATAAATTAAATATACCTAGTAGAGGTTATAATTATAGAGCAAATCACATTAAATTAAATGATAAATTAATAGAATTTCTTAATGGAGAACTGTTGGGAGATGGTTGCTTACATTTAAGACATAATAAATCTGGAGTATTAGTTTATACGTCTAAATATAGTAAATACCTTAAATGGTTAGATTCTATATTAAAGAAACATGGAATTACAAGAATAGGAAATGATTATAAATCCTCCCATAAAAGATGGTTAAAAGAGGGAAATTATAATTTATATCATTATTATAGTAAAAGTTATAGAGAATTAAAAACTTTATATGATAAATGGTATTTAAATAATAGTAAATTTTGTCCATATTGTGAAATTGAAATTAACAAATTAGAATTTAAAAGATGTCCTGTATGTAATGAGCACTCTTTATATAAGAAAATAGTTCCAAAAGATTTAAAATTAACCCCTATAACCTTAAGACAATGGTATATTGGAGATGGATCAAACTATGGAAAGACTAGTGGGATTGGATTTTGTACACAAGCATATTTGTATAGGGATATAGAATTTTTATTAAATAAATTAAGAGATTTAGGATTTGATGGTAGTATTTGTAAAGATAAAAGAATATACATACACATGAAATATAAAAATGAGCTATTAGATTACATTGGAGAATGCCCAGATGAAATTAATGATATATATGGATATAAATGGAACCGCTACGAATAGGCTATTTTAATGCTCAAGGTATAAATGATATTGAACATTGGTTTAAATTAGAAATAGATGAATTAAGGAGAAGAAATGTTAATATTAGAGTTTATAGTCTTCGAAATAGTCATCCTACTGGGTCTGATATTAGGTGGATGGATTTTGCTCACTACCATTACTCCCACGTTGCCAATTACTTCAAGAGGTCAGGAGTACCTTTTTGTATTTCTCCTCATACTAACGATGTCTTTCCTGATAATGGCAGGACTCTTCTTAACGCTTCTAAACATCCTAATTGTAAGTTCGTAACTTATCAGAGTTTCTATCATAAGAAATTTTTTGAAGAAATAGGTATAGATAAACCCTTGGTTTATTTACCTATGTGTGTGAGAACAGAGTTATTTAAGAGGTCACATCCAATCCCCCGTGAGGGTGGGGTCTTAGCTGGAGGTCGTTTGATTCCTAGAAAGGGATTAGATAGGATTATCCATCTAAATAACTTAACTATATTTGGTGATGGACCTCTTAAATCACAATTACAATCAAGAAATTCAAATGTTAAATTTGTAGGACATAAATCTGGAGAAGATTTAAGAGATTTATATGAAGAGAATAGTATATACTTATTCCCTGCCAGAATTGTTGAAGATGGCAATCGTGATGGTATTCCCAATACTGTAAAGGAAGCAATGCTTATGGAGCTTCAGGTAATTGCCTCACCTATTACGGGTATAAAAGAATTAGAAAACGTAATGTTTCTAAAGGATTGGTCAAAAATTGAGGATGTTATAAATGATATATCAAAAGAACCTAATTGGAAGGGTAGACAAGAGATATTAAAAACTTATAGTCCAGATGTTTGTGTTAATATGTTATTAAAAGCAATTGAAGAATATGGTCAAATTAAACAAAGATGATTTAGATTTACTAATTTCTAGATTCAGTTATTCAAATCTAGCTGAGAGATATAGGGTATTGGAAGAATATTTTGATATAGAGGAAGGATCAGTTGTTATAGATGGTGGAGCATTTCATGGAGATATGATGCAATATTTTTCTAAAAAAGTAGGAAATGAAGGAAGAGTGTATTCCTTTGAACCAGTTCCATTAAATTTAGAACAACTAAAAATAATTAAGAGGAATTTTAATCTTAATAATGTATATATATTACCAATGGGATTATGGAATAAAACTTCTAGAGAGAAATTCTATCCATCATCTTATAGCAATGCTGGAAGCTTACTCAAAGATTTCAGAAAAGTATCAGAAGATTATGCATATGCAAGAACTGCAGCTTTAGATGATATAGTTAAGAATCTTCATATAGAGCATGTAGATTATATATGGACCAATATAGAGGGAGCTGAAGTTAAATTCTTAGAAGGAGCAAGGAATACATTATTAAATAATGATTGTAAAATATGTATATCTACTCATCTAGTTAATGATGATTACACAACAACTGATGATGTAATCAAGATATTAACAGATTACGGATATAATTGTGAAAGAGTGAAGGATCACGAGATGTGGATTTATGCAGAAAAATAAAGTAGATTGTATCATAATGGCAGCTGGAGTAGGATCTAGATTAATGCCTTTAACTGAAGACAGACCCAAGACTATGGTAGAAGTTAAAAATAAACCCATAATTGGCTGGCTATTAGATGCTATAAAGGACATAGATGTAAATAAAATATTTATTATAAGTAACTATAAGGAAAGTATAATAAAGTCCTATATAAAATATAACTATAGTGATATGGATATACAGTTCATTCATCAAAAGAAACTATCTGGAACGGCAGATGCAATAAAGTTAACTAAAACCCATACAAAGAATAGGAATATCTTGGTACTATCAGGTGATATAATATACAATAAATCAGAATTAAATAATCTAATTAAGATGAAAAACTCTCTTTTATTTACAGAAAAATTTAATAGGTTATATGAGTATGGTACAATAGATAAAGGAAAACCCTTAAGAGAATTTGGTTTCTGGGAAATAAAATTTATAAATGAGAAATCTACTAGACCTACATCTAATTACGTTAATTGTGGAGCATATTACTTTGATAATAGAGTCTATGATTATATAGATAGAACTCATTATGATAGTAGATTTGATGAGAAGATAATTACAAATACAATAAATTTAATGATAGATGATGGTATAAAGTTTAATGGATATTGGACAGAACATTTAAATGAAATATCACATCCAGAAGATATAGAAGAAGTGGAGTTAAGATTATGAATAAAAATATATTATTTGCTATAAGAAGAGAGAGACAGTGGAAATTAAGATTTGGAGAATTAGCTTATATAATACAAGCTTGTTATTATAAAGGAAAGGAGCTAGGGTATGAAGATTATCATATATTTATAGAGTGGCCATTAAATTATATGTTCTCAGATATAAGAGGAAATAGGATCGATATTGAATTTCCTGAATCTGACTCTATATTACCAATAATATTTATAAATAGGAAAAATTCCTATGATGAATATGATCAAATATTATATCTAGATGATTACGGTACTTTTTATGAAGATTCTCCTCCTCTCTATGAAGAAAAAGAAGGAAGGAAGGTTCATAGCCATATGTCTTTTCTTAATTATTTAAATAAATATAGAATGGAAAATAATAAGAGTCCTCACATAGAACTAAAGATGACTAATATAGATAAACCATATATATTATTTCATATAAGATATACTCCATTTCATAATACACAGAGAAATTCAGACTTTTTTAGATATAAAGAGTTAGTAAAAATAGTTAAAGAACATTATGGTGATAAATATGAATATTGGCAAACTGGAGAACATTATAAACCTTTAAATAAATATTTTGACAAATTGATACCTTATTATAATAATGATATAAATAAATTTATAAGTATAGTAAATAACTCATCATTTTGTATAACTCCACCATCAGGACCTGACTGCTGGATGGAAATGCTAAATAAGCCTATGATATTAATGGATATTCCACTAGTAGAAAAAAATGGAAAGCCTCCAGCTAGAGGAAAAGAATGGTGGAAACAAGCTAAAGGTGTATATGGAGATAGTATGCATTTTTGGAGAGATAAATCTAAATACATGATGATACAGAAGAATGAAGATTTAAATAAAAATAATATAATTCAATTCATGGATAAATGGTTGAAATGAATAATTTGAATATATTTAAGGAAAAGTATTCTTATAATGATATTATAAGTTACATAGACAAACTAAAGCATTTAAAGATATTGGTTATAGGAGAGACTATAATAGATGAATATCAATATGGTTACACTTTAGGTAAATCAGGTAAATCTCCAATAGCAGCATTCAAAAATGAATATAAAGAAATTTATGATGGAGGAGTAAAAGCGATTTATAACCATCTAACAGATTTTTCTGATATCCATTTTAATACTAACGGAGAAACAATAAAAAAAACAAGATATATAGAAGATAATCAAAAATTATTTGAAACTTATTCAGTTATCAAAAATGATGAAATAGACATTAGAAATATTAATTTTAATCTTCCTTTTTATGATATGGTAATAATAGCTGATTTTGGGCATGGATTATTTAAGAATGATATTATTTCAAACATTGAAGATAAAGCTAACTTCATAGCTTTGAATGTTCAAAGAAATGCAGGTAACAATGGATTGAGTACTATTAATAAATATAGTAGACCTAACTTTATATGTATTAGCCAACATGAACTTAGATTAGCATATAGTAATCAATATGATAGTGTAGAAGATATATTAAGAAAGAAAATAAAAAATGGAGTAACAGTAGCAATAACTTTAGGGAGAGATGGTTGCATCTTATATAGAGATGGAGAGATAGTTAAAATGCCAGCTTTAACAGATACCATATTGGATAGTATAGGAGCGGGAGATACATTTTTATCTTTAACCTCTCCATTAGCTTTTATAAATGCACCTCTAGAGATAATAGCATTTTTAGGAAATGTAGCTGGAGCTATTGCATGTAGTTATCCATGTAATAAAGAATATCTAAATTATGAAAAGATAGATTCATTCATAAAAAAGGTACTAAATGATTAACCCAAAACAAATCAGAGAAGAGATAATAAAATTATCAAGAGAAACTAATAATGGACATGTAGCTCCTGCTATGTCATGTGTAGAAATCCTAATTTCTATATATAATATTCTATCAGATAAAGATAGATTTATATTTAGTAAGGGTCATGGGTGTTTAGCTTTATATGCAGTTCTTAGAGAGTTAGGATATAATCCTAATATATATAAGGGACATCCAGATCTAGATATAGAAAATGGAATACATACAACTACTGGAAGTTTAGGACATGGATTGCCTATAGCAGTTGGAATGGCATTGGCTAGAAAATTAACTAATAAGGCTGGAAAAATATATGTTTTAATAAGTGATGGAGAGCTTCAGGAAGGAACAACTTGGGAAAGTTTACTAATAGCTAATCATCATAAATTAAATAATCTAGTAGTTATTATAGATAAAAACAATATACAAGCTTTGGATTATACAAAAAATATATTAAAATTAAATGATATAGGAGATAAATTAGAATCGTTTGGAGCTATAACATCTTTTGTGGATGGACATAATTTAGATGAGATAACTACTTGTTTTAATACTCTAAATGAAGAATATTATAATGTTATTGTAGCAAATACTATAAAGGGCAAAGGATTCTCCATAATGGAGAATAATCCAGAATGGCACAATAGAATTCCTATGGATAGTGAGTTAATTGCGTAGACAATTTGCAGAAACTCTGTTAGAGTTAGCAGAGAAAGATGATGATATATTACTTATAGTTGGAGATATAGGATTTAGAATATTTGATGAATTTAGAAATAAATTTCCTGAAAGATTTATTAATATAGGTTTATGTGAACAAAGTATGGTAGGAATTGCTGCAGGTATGGCATTAGAAGGTTATAAGCCTTACATATACACAATAACTCCTTTCTTAACTGAAAGAGCTTTTGAGCAAATAAAAATAGATATAGATCAACAAAATGTTAATGTTAAATTAATTGGATATGCAGACTATCCTGGTCAAGGAATAACCCATGAATTATTAAATAACGGAACTTATATGACTATGTTTAAGAATATAGATAGTTATTGTTTTCCTAAAAATTCAGAAGAAGTTAAGAGAATATTAATCAAATCATACTACAACAAGAAACCTACTTTCATAAGCTTAAGAAGGGATAGGGATGTATGAGCAAATCTGTCCTACTAATTGAACCTCCTTACTATAAACTATTTGGTTATGATAGATGGTACTATCCACAAACTATAACCTTGGTGGGTACCTACTTTAAGAAGCTAGGGTATGAAGTTAATATATATGACGGAGATGTCAGAGACAATAATTGTAGGACATTAAGTAGATCAGAATTAATTAGGAGTTTTCCTAAGTATTATAAGAATTTAGAGAACGATAAATTACCTATATGGAAGGACATTAGAAATGCAATAAAGAAATACTCTCCAGACATATTGGGAATATCCTCTATATCACCTAAAATAGAGTCATCAAGAAGAGTAGCAGAAATAGCTAGGGAGGAATTTGGAAATAATTTAAAAATAATATTAGGGGGAACTCATGTACAAGCTATGTTTCAATCCAACCCTAAGTATAAATTTAATAAGATATTTGATGAAGTTGTTCCTAAGATAAAAAACTTGATTGACAGAAGACCCAATATAAATTTAATAGTGAATTCAGAAGAATATACTCCTAGAGATATATCCTGTATACTGACATCTGTTGGATGTCATAATTCCTGTACATATTGTTGTAACTCCATGAATTTAGATAAGAAGATAGAGTACAGGAGTATAAAATATATTGAAGAAGAATTGCAAGATATAGCTAACAGATTCGGAGATCGAGTCTCAATTAAGGTGCTAGACGACAATTTAATATTAAATATGAAGAGATACCACACCATAGGAAATATTATGAAGAAGAATAAACTGAAATTTAGAGCATTAACTAGAGTACCTCCCATATCAAGGAGTATGCTTAAATCCTTCAAAGAGTATGGAGGAGATAGATTATTTGTTGGGGTAGAGAGTGGTTCTCAAGGTATACTAGATGAGATAAGAAAGAATATAACTATAGAAGAGATAATAAAAAAATCCAAATTAATAAATGAAGAAGGAGTAAAGTGGAATGCATATATTATGGTAGGATTTCCATTTGAAACTTTAGAAGATATAAAGAAAACTGAAAAACTTATGTATAAAATAGAGCCTACCTATATATCCCTAAATAGGTTTACTCCATATCCAGGAACTAAAATATGGCAAGATTATTACAAGAATAAGAATATTAGATTTGGAGATTTATTTCAACTAAATAAGGTTGTAAAGTTGAGAAGGGATATTGATAATTATGTTGAGAAAATGTTTAAGGATATAGAGTTATATAATAAAGAGAGAAATGAAGACTACAAATAAGAAAAGAATGTTATTATTAGGATACACTGGAAAAGTTGGAAGTGCTATCTATAGTGAATTTAAGGAAGACTATGAAGTTATAGGAAAAAATAGCAAGGATTTTAATCTAGAGAATTTTGAAGATACAGAAGAAATGGTGTTAGAATATAAACCAGATATATTAGTAAATGCAACCTCCTTCCAAGGTATAGATAGATGTGAGGATTATCCAAAGAAAGCAATATTAATAAATTCTATGTATCCAAAGTTCTTAACTGAACTATCTAGGAGATATAATTATTTATTAATACATTTTAGTACAGAAAGTGTATTTGGAGATAACGGTCCATATGTAGAGTCTGATTTACCAACTCCTCTAAATCTCTATGGAATTACAAAATCTATGGGAGATTATTTTATAAAGAAAGGAGGAGATAAATATTATATCTTAAGATTACCTATAGTATTTGGTATAAATGGAAGAGATAATCAATTCGTAGAGAAAATGTTAAAGAGCGATAAGAGAAGAGTGTTAAATATAGCAGATGATGTTTATAGTACTCCTACATATAATAAGGATATTGCAAGAAAACTTAGAGATCTTATAGAGCAGAACTATGAGTATGGATTATATCATACATCAAATTCTGATAAGGTTTCCCTATATGAATTTATGAAATCTATAGTAGAGGAACTAAGATTGAATAAAGAAGTGAAACCCTCATCATATAAAAACTTTCCACATAAAGGAAGAAAGAATATAAACACCGGATTACTATCAGAAAAAACATCTATGATGAGATCATGGAGAGAGGCCATAAAGGATTATAAGGAGGACTACTATGGAGAATAAGTATCTTATAGGAGGACACAAATTGTATTGGCATCTTGATAGAGTACAGGATTGGATGAATGGTAAGAAGATTTATCCTTTATATATTGATATGAGTTTTACTAAGAATTGTAATATAGGATGCAAATATTGTGAATATGCTACATATAATCAAACTAAAAAAGAGTTTATTCCATTGGATATATTAAAAAAATTCTTTAGAGATTGTAAGGATATAGGTATAAAGGCTATAGGTGTATTTGGTGATGGAGAACCCATGTTACATCCAAATGCCTATGAGGCGGTTACGAATGCCAAAGAATGTGGACTAGATATAGGAATATCAACCAATGGAATATTGATGAAGGAAGAAGGTCTTAGAGAATTTTTGGAAGCATTGACATTTATTAGATTTAATATGGTAGCTGGAAGTCCAGATACTTATGCTAAAACAGCAAATACCAGTAAGAATAATTTTTATAAAGTTAAAGAGAATATAAAAAAGTGTGTAGATATAAAGAAAAAATATAATCTACCTATAACCATAGGTATACAAATGGTACTTATATCTACTCTAAAGGATGATATTATAAATTTCTGTAAAATTGGAAAGGAGTTAGGAGTAGACTACGCTATGGTAAAGCAGTGTACTTTCAATGATTTAATAGATAAAAAATATATAATATCAGATAAGAATGTTTTAGAAGAGACATTCAGAGAATGTGAAGGTTTATCAACTGACGCTTATGAAGTAATAATAAAGAGAGAACAAATTAAAAAACAGAAGAAGACTTATGATACTTGTTATGGAGGCAACTTTATTTTACAGATGTCAGGAACTGGAGATGTATATGTTTGTAGTGGTTTTTCAGCACTTAATAGAAAGAGCTTAGGTAATATCAAAGAAAATTCTATAAAGGATATTCTAAATAGTGAGAAATATAATAATATAATGAAAGAAATAGAAAAGATAGATGTACATAAGAATTGCCTATTAACTTGTAGACACGATGAGATAAATGAATTTCTATGGGTATTGAAACATCCACCAGAACATATTAATTTTATATAGGATGAGATTATGACAGATAGATATTTAATGGATGGAAACAAAATGATGTGGCATCCAGATAGAGTTTCTAAATGGTTAAATGGAGAAGTAATTGCACCTCTTCATATAGATGCAGGTTTAAGTAAAGGATGTAATATAAGATGTCATTATTGCTTTGGAGTTATACAGGGTAATTTCTATAAAAAGGGTTATAATAAGATATTTCCTAGAAAACCTTTATTAAAATATATAAAGGATGCCGGAGACATAGGAGTAAAATCTATGGGATTAGTAGGAGAAGGAGAACCTCTATTAAATCCAGCAGTATATGATGCTATTAGAATAGGTAAGAAATCTGGTATGGATATGGCTCTAGCTACTAATGGAGCATTATTTAATAGAGGGAAGGATGGAGAAGATGCACTTGAAAGATTAACATGGATTAGATTTAATATTAGTGCAGCTAGTGATGATGCATATAGGAAATTACATGGTAGTAAATCTTTTGATGATGTTATAAATAATATAAGATTTTGTGTGCAGAAGAAAGAAGAGAATGATTTACCAGTAACAATAGGATTACAATCTGTTCTAACACCAAGAGATGCAGAAGAAATGGTTCCACTAGCAAAGCTAGGAAAGGAGTTAGGTGTTGATTATCATGTCATAAAACAATGTAGTGATACAAGAGATAACAGATTGGGGATATACGATAAGTTAGGTAATTATAGTAGTTTTTCAGATATACTAGAGGAGGCAGAAGCTCAGAGTGAAGGAAAGTACAATGTAATAGCGAAATGGAGTCATATAATGGGAGAAGGTAAGAGAGAATATGATCACTGTATGGGAGTTCCGTTCTTATTATATACTAGTGGTGATGGTAAGGTGTTTGGCTGTGGTATGTTCTTTGAGAAGGAATGGTGGGATAAGTTTCTAATAGGAGACTTAATGAAAGACTCACTAACTGATATACTCCATAGTGATAGATATAAGGAAGTAATAAAGAGACATGCTAATATAGATTGCCACAAGTTTTGTTATTCTGATTGTAGGACTCACTCCATAAATGAGTATGTATGGAAATTGTTACATCCACCTGAACATAAAAACTTCATATGAGCAACATATTTTATGTGATGGGCACAGGTCCATCAGTAGATGAAATAACAGAAGAAGAGTGGGAATATCTCAAAGATAAAAATACATTATCTTTTGGTGGTTGGCCTTATTGTGGTATACCAACTAAATACTTTATGACATATGAAAGACCAAACTCTAATATAGATAGTATTTACAATAAGAAGGAAAGAACGTTTGATATCAAATTAGATATACTATCTCTATATAAAAATTTTGATACAACTTTACTCTTATATTACCCAGAAGATATAGAGTATGCTATAAAGAAGGGTTTTAAGAAGATTATTCCAATTTATAGAAGAAATGCTTGGTTCTATCCAAGTAGAACTCCATGGTTTACAGATGAAAGAGATCCTCCTCATACATTTAAACAATGTAGAGCTCATAATTTTAATCAACCTCTATTTAGATTTAGAGGTTCTCTATCAGCAGCTATAAATTGTGCATTGATACTAGGTGCTACAGAAATTAGATTAATAGGAATAGATTTAAATTGTCAAAGGGATTTCTATGAAGATACAGAAAAATGGATAAAACATGATAAAGTTAGAGAAGTATTCGAAAATGTAATTTTAAAGAATAGATTATCTGATCTGGAATTTAGAATGAAAAATAATAATAGATTGGATCCTAATAAAACTCACATAACAGATACACCATGGCCTAGACCTGAATGGCATAATAGAATAATAAGAGGAATGTCAGATACAATTCAATGGATGGACCAAGAGATAAGAGAAGAAGGAATGGATGGAATATATATAACATCTAAAAATAGTAAATTGTATATAGATAATAAGTTAACATACAAAGGAATCATGGATGAATAATATAAATTTAATAAGAAATAACACATATCCATCAGATGTAATATTTATTGATGGACATTGTAGTTCAGGAAAGATAATATTATCTAGATTGCTAGAGTGTTATAAAGGAGTTGAAAAATCCAAAGAAGATTACTCTTTCTATTATATATTATCTCTTTATAGATTAGGAAAAATTAGTGAGGATGTAGCTATAACTTTATTAAAATCAGAAACAGATAGAAGATTATATGAATTGTATATAGGAAGAGATATAAACTTTAGATTAACTGACGGTACTTCTTTCACTAAGTATCCTTATCCTTTAGATTATATAAAAAGGATATTCAGAGGAGAAAGAGAAAAGATAAATGAAGAAATAATAAATAATAAACCAATATTTCAAAATATGAAAGCAAATGCTTTAACTGATATAAATATTCTATTGAAATCATTTGATAAAAGATTAAAACTGATTTATATAAAGAGAAACCCATTAGATGTGATTAATGCTATTTACAAGAGAGGATTTGGAGATAGAATAGGAGTAGATCCATCTACAATAGAATTAACATACGATTGGAAGGGATACACAATACCTATATATGCTATTGATTGGGAAGTAGATTATCTTAAGATGAAACCTATAGATAGAGTAGTGAAGATGGTTTATAATTTAGAGAAAAGCGATATGCAAGCTTATAATAATTTAAACAATAAAGATAAACAAAAAGTTTACTTTATAGATTTTGATAGTTTTATTACTAATCCATATCCAATCTGTAATGAGTTAGAAAAATTTATTGGTAGAGATATACATAAAAGATATAAGAGAATTCTAAAGAAAGAAAAATGTCCTAGAAATATAGACTCAAGTGAAAGATCTAATATTAGAAATAATATAAGGAATATAGCATCAGAAAATAGTATAGAGCTTATAAAGGAGATGGAGAATGACTATAGATACTAATTTAAATAGAAAAGATAAACTTTTAAGTAATTACATATCTAAATACAAGAATGTACCTATGTTTTCATTAGTAGAAATAAATATACTTGGACTATGTAATAGAAAATGTAAGTTTTGTCCAAGATATAATGAAGAGTTATATGGTAATAAAGATGAATATATGGATGTAAAACTCTACGAAAAATTGATGGAAGATCTTAAAGGAATAAATTTTAATGGAACTATTTTATTCTCTGGATTTTCAGAGCCTCTATTACATCCAGAGTTAGAAGAGTTAATATATTTAACTAAAAAGTATAATCCAAATACTCATTTAGAAATAATAACTAATGGAGACTTTGCAACAGAACATAAAATAAAATCACTAATGGATAAAGGTTTAGATACATTACTTATTAGTTTATACGATGGAGAATTTCAAGTAAAACACTTTAATGATATAAAAAGTAAGTTAAAATTAAAAGAAGATAATATAAAATTAAGAAAAAGATATTATACAGTAGAAGAAAACTTTGGGATAATATTATCTAATAGAGCTGGAATGATATCTATAGATAATACAAATGTCTCTCCATTGAAAAAACCACTTAAAAGAAGTTGCTATTATCCATTCTATCAGGTTATGATAGATTATAATGGAGATGTTATATGTTGTCCACATGATTGGAGAAAACAAGTTATAGTTGGATCCATAGAAAATAGTCACATATTTGAAATATGGAATGGAGATAGTTTGGATAAAATAAGAAGATCTCTATATAAAAAGGATAGAAATATAATACCTTGTAAAGAATGTGATGTTAAGGGAGTTCTAATAGGTAGTGAAAACTTTGAAAACTGGGTTAAATACTATGAGGGGAATAAATAATAAGAGAGTATTAATAACTGGAGGAAGCTCTGGAATAGGTCTAGAAGCAGTTAAGATGTTTCTTAAGGATGGAGCTTATGTTGGAGTGTGTTGTAACTCTAATATAGATAAAATCAAGCATTTAGAAGGAGATAAATGTAAAATCTTTAAAGGAGATCTTACAGATGAGAGATTTGTCAAATCTCTAGTTAGTAGGTTTATAAATCACTATGGTAAAATAGATATACTAGTTAACAATGCAGGAACAATTTCTTCAAGAAATTTTCTAAATCTAGAAAAATCAGATTTCATAGAGATGTTAAATCTTAACTTATTCGCTACATACTTTCTTATGAGAGATGCATACACATTTATGATGAATAATGGTGGAGGTAAGATAATTAATTTGAGCTCCATATCAGTTAAGTATGGGGGAAGTCCTAATACAGTACATTATGCAGTATCAAAAATAGGAATAGAATCTATGTCTCTTAGATTTGCAAAAGAAGGAGTTAAACATAATATATTAGTTAATTGTATAAGACCTGGATATACTGATACTCCAATACATGATAAGCTTGGAAGAACTGATAGAGATAAAGAAAAACGAATTAAGATGATACCCCTAGGTAGAGCAGGTAAACCAGAAGAGATAGCTGGAATGATAGAATTCCTAGCATCAGATTATGGAAGTTTTTCATCAGGTGAAATATTCACTTTAAGTGGTGGAGATTAATGAGTAGAGATAATCCTTTTAGGAAATATTACGATGATGATTTAAGTAAGAGTAGAGATTTTCCTCTTATAATAGATGTAGAATTAACTAATCATTGTAACTTAATGTGTAAAATGTGCTCTAGAAATATAATGAAGAGAGATAAAGGATTTATGTCTAGAGAGACATTTAACTTAATATTAAAACAAATTAAGGGAAAAGATGTCGGTATTAGATTTATTAGATGGGGAGAGCCTTTCTTACATCCTCATATAATAGATTTCTCAAATTTGATAAAATCATCTGATCACTTATTACATATAACAAATAATGGATTAGTTATATCAGAATCTAATATGAGAGCAATAATTGATATGAAATTAGATTCAATCATATTTTCAATGCAAGGATTAAACAAAAAGGAGTATGAATACATTAGAGGAGCTCCATATGATATACTTGAAGCTAATATAAAGAAATTAGTAGAAATGAGAAGAGATAGAGATAAACCCTATATACATATAACAACTACAGCTGATGATATTAAAGGAAAAAATAGATTCTTAAATAAATGGTCTAAAATAGTAGATGAAGTAAGTGTAGGTAAGACAAACTGGGAAAGGTTAGATCAAACAACTAAGAGATGTCATATACCTTGTACTGAGGTTCATAGAAAATTAAGTGTAGATTGGGATGGAAAGGTAACAGCATGTTGTGGAGATTATGATAATTTATTAACTATAGGAAATATACATAAAAATTCCTTATATGATATATGGAATAATAATCCACAGTTGGATGGGATTAGAGCCTTACTAGATAATATGAATCACAGAGCTCTAACATTATGTAAGGATTGCTATCCAGCACATAATTTTTAATATGAAAATATACGGAATTATACCAGCTAGAAAGGGATCAAAAAGATTACCACATAAGAATATAAGAACTATAAATAATAAGACCTTAATTGAATATGCCATAGAAGAAGCTAAGAAATCTAAATATATAAATGATATATTTATATCATCTGATGATCCAGTAGTATTAAAGATAGGTAAGAAATATGGATTAAAGGAAAGAGATAGACCTAGAGAGTTAGCTACAGATACAGCTACATCACAAGAAGTTGTTGATGACTTAGATTTATGGATACCTCATGATCACAAACCAGATTTTTATGTATTATTACAACCAACATCTCCTTTAAGAAAAGCTAAGCATATAGATAAATGTATAGAAACTTATATAAAAGGTAGCTTTGAATCAGTTATCTCAGTAAAAGAAATCGCTCCATATGTATATTATCCAAATGGTGCAGTATATGTATTTAAGGATAAGATTTATACAAAAAATATGGGATTTATTTTAATGGATAGAGAATCTTCATTAGATATAGATACATATGAAGATTTTAGGCTAGCTAGATACTATATGGAGAGTAAAAATGATAGAAATGATAGATAATGATTATATTTATAAAAAGGAGGGAGATAACTTTATGATAAAAGAGATATACAAGGAAATAAGAAATATTGTAGAGAAAAGATATGACAGTGAATATATAGATATATTAGATATAGGTACAGCATCTGGAGAATTACCAGTTTATCTACAAAGAAGTTTAAATATTAGAAATAAATTGTATGCATTTGATAATAGTGATAACTTAATAAATAATGCTAAAGAAAGATTTAGTAAGGAAAATATAGAATTTTTTGTGGATGATGTAAAAAAATTTAATTTAAATAAAAAATTTGATGTAATAACTATGGTTGGAGTTCTAACTATATTTGAAGATTATAAATTAGTTTTAAAAAATGTTTTAAAACATCTTAAGTATAATGGAATATTAATATTAGTATCAATATTTAATGACTATGATATAGAAGTTAAATTAAAATTTAGAACTAAAAATAAGGAATATTGGCAATCTGGATATAATCTATTTCCTATATCTTTTATAGAAAATTTTTTAGGAAAAAATGGATATAAAATCAAACATAGAGAACATATAATGCCATTTGATATAAAAGAGAGTAAAGATTCCATTAGAGCTTGGACAGTTTATTGTAATAATAAGAGAATGTTATTTAATGGGTTAAATTTATTATATAATTTAAAGGTAGTGATAGTAGAAAATGATAATAATAGCTGAAGCTGGAATAAATCATAATGGAGATGTAGAAATAGCTAAGAAATTAGTTGATGCAGCTAAAGATGCAGATGCCGATGCAATAAAATTTCAGAGAATTTATCATATTAGGAATCTTCAAAAATATTGGTTATTTGATAAAGATTTTAGAGATTTAAAAGAATATTGTGATAAGAAAAATATAACCTTTTTATGTACTCCTCATACCTTTGAATCTATACATATGTTAGATGATTTAGTACCTATGTATAAGATAGCTAGTACATACTTAGGAAATATAAACTTCTTAAGAGAGGTAGCTAGTAAAGATAAGCCTATCTTACTAAGTACTGGAAGTCTAATCCACAAAGATGGGATGGCAACTTTAGAAGAAATAGAGAAAGCATTATCATATATTCCTGATGCTAATGTAACATTATTACATTGTGTTAGTAAATATCCTTGTTTTAATTCACATCTAGAAAGAGTAGAGGAATTAGAAAAATTGGGATATAATGTAGGTATATCAGATCACACTAGAGGTTTATATTATGATAGAAAATACTCAGTAGTTGAGAAACATATAACATTAACTCATAATATGAATACTCCTGATAAGTTGGTATCTATAAATCCAGAGCAATTTGGTAGGATGGTTAAATGCCTAAGATCTTTGTAGCATCATTTAATCGTGCTTCTAATGGAGCTATTAGCAAATTAGTTGATAAGTTAATAAGTGAAGATATGTATACTGATGATTATGAGAAATCAGATTATATACTAGCTGTTGGGGATAGAAAAGAAACATTTGACTTTGTTTTGGAAAGATATAGAGAGAATAAAAAAATAATTCATCTATGGGCAGGTGAGAAGTCTAGCTTTGAATTACATGATGATGTATATAGACATGCTATAACACTAATGAGTGATTTTCAGTTATGTACAAATAATAAAGCAAAGCAAAGAGTGAAGGACCTTTGTAAAAGTGTTGATAAAAAATATTGTGTTATAACAATAGGTAATATAATGTTAGATAATCTAGAAGTGGATGAAGAAATTGATATAACAAAAGAGTATGGAGTAAAGAAAGGAGATTATGATCTTATATTATATAATCCAGTTACTAGAGAATCGGAAGAGAATATCTTAAAAGAGATAGAAAATATCGAAAAGATTAGAGACTTTAACTATATTTGGATAGAACCTAATGGAGATAAATATTCAGATTTACTAGAGAATATGGTTACTCATTATAACTTACCTAGACCAGAATTTCTTAGATTATTAAAGGATTGTAATAGATTTATTACAAATTCCTCATGTCAATACTATGAAGCTCATTTCTTAATAAAGCCAGATCAGATTATATCTATAGGAAAAAGAAATAAAGATAGAGAAAGTAAAGTAGCTGATATGTCTATTAAGCATGCTAGTGATAATGTAATAAAATTTATTAGAGAGATATTATGAAAATCTTAATTATAGCTCCACATGGAGATGATGAAGTTTTAGGATGTGGTGGAACTATAGCTAGATATAGTAATGAAGGACAAGAGATAAATCTATGTATAGTTAGTAAACCTCATCAACCTAAGTGGTCTATTGATTATATAAATAACAGAGAGAATGAAATATTAAAATCCTGTAAAACTCTTGGTATAAGTAGTTCTATATCACTTGGATTACCAACAACTGATTTAACTAAATATATAGATTATTCTACTCTTATAGATAAAATATCAGAAGTAATTAAAGATATTAAACCTGATATTCTATATATACCATATAATGGAGATTTACATCAAGATCATATAAAAATTTCAGAATGCTCATTGGTTGCCTCTAGACCTGATAGATGTGATATAAAGAAAGTATTTATGTATGAGACATTATCAGAGACTGAGTGGGGACTCTATGGATTTACACCAAATGTATACGTAGATATATCCAAATTTATAAAAAAGAAATTACAAGCCATGGAATGCTATAGTAGTGAATTAAAGGAGCATCCACATCCAAGATCAATAAGTGGAATAACTGCACTAGCAAGAAAAAGAGGATCTGAAATTAATACATCATATGCAGAAGGATTTAAATTAATTAGGGAGATAATATGAAAATAGTATGGTTATCAGCTAATGACTTCGGATGGCATTTATTGCAGACTCTAACTAGAATGTATAAGGGTAGAATAGTAGATGCCATAATAACTTTATCATCTGAATCTAAAACAATTATGTATGATATTAATAATAACTTTGAGGTATTTGAATTACCTTTATATAAAATAGATAATATAAATGAGCAGGAAGAATTACTAGACAGATTAAAACCTGATATAATTATAGTAGCTGGTTGGAGACAGATAATAGATAAGAAACTACTAGATAAATATACCTTTATAGGATTCCATCCTACATTATTACCATTCGGTAGAGGTCCAGCTCCCATAATAAATACTATATTAAATGATATTACTGAATCTGGAGTTACTATGTTCTACATAAATGAAGAAATGGACTCCGGAGATATAATAGGACAATCCACTTTCACTTTAGGAGAGAATAGCGATTCCTCTGATGTATATAGTTATGTGATAGAATGTGGTCAAGAACTTATTAAAAAATATATACCAAAAATATTGAATGGAACTGCTCCTAGGATACCCCAGGATAAGAATAAAGCTATTTATTTTGATAAACCTAAATTAAAAGATAATAAAATAAATCTAGATGATGATATAGATGATATTTATAAAAAAATTAGAGCTTTAAGTTATCCATATAGAGGAGCATATATAGAGAAAGATGGTAAAAAGTTAATAATATGGGAAGCTGATTTGATTGATGAATAGATTTAAAAATTGGAAAAACCCTATATTTGATGAAGATGGTTGGGCATATGAGGATTCAGGATGGAAATCATGTCCAATAGGAAAAAAATATGGATGGAGATGTTTACATTCAGATAATTTAAAATTGGGTAAAAATATTGATATAGGGAACTTTACACATATGAATGCTAAATATATTATAGAAATAGGAGATAATGTTCAGATGGGTCCTCATTGTTCCATTATATCAGAAGATACTGAGAGTGGAATCAATGGAAAAATAAGTATAGGAGACAATACCGTGATAGGAGCATATACTCTTATATTACCAAACTCAAATATACCAGCAAACATTAAAGTTAGAGCCAGAAGTATAATCAGAGGAAGTGGAGATAAAACTATCCTATTTGATGTTATAGATAATGAGTGGAGAGAAATATGATAAAGTATTGTAAGAAATGTGTATTACCTAACACTAAACCAGGAGTAGTTATAGGAGAAGATGGAATATGCTCTGCCTGTAAGTCTAACGACTATAGAAAAACCATAGATTGGAATAAGAGATGGAAGGAATTAGTTAAGTTATGTAATAAATATAGAAGAGATGATGGGTATTATGATTGTGTAATTGGAGTAAGTGGCGGAAAGGATAGCTATTACCAGATTTATATAATGAAGGAAGTATTAGGGATGAATCCCTTATTGGTAAATGTAGCTACATACTTTGGATGGACTAAAGCAGGACTACATAACTTTAATAATATGAGCGATGTATTTGGATGTGATGTTATATCTATCAATCTAAATAGAGATGTAGCCAGAAAAATGACAAGAATTGCATTTGAAGAGAGTTGTTTTGGTGCTATGCCACTAGATTTAGCTCTTTATGTAGTTCCTTTAAGAGTAGCAATTAATTATAATATCTCACTAGTTGTGTATGGAGAGGATGTTAGCTTTATGTATGGAGGAGTACAGAATAAGGATACTTATTCAGCTAAAGAACAAATATATAACACTGTAGCTACACCACTAGATTTAAAATATTGGAAGAGTAAGGGGATAAATGAAAAAGATTTGAATGCACTCAAATATCCCACAAAGAAGGATATAGATAATGCTAAACTCGATCCTATATATTTAAGTTACTTTATACCATGGGATGGAAGAACTAACCACAAACTTGCAGAGAAATTCGGTTTCAAGGATTTATCTAATGAATGGAAAAGATCAGGTTACATAGAGGACTATGATGCAATAGATACTCCAGGATACTTATTGAACTCTTGGTTAAAATATCCAAAATTAGGTTTCTCTAGAGCAACCGATGTAGCTTGTTATTGGATATGGAATGGATATATCGATAGGGATACTGCAGTTAAATTAGTATTGAATAATGACCATAAACTAGATCAGAAAATACTAGATGATTGGTTAGACTTTACTGGTTATACTCATAAAGAGTTCTGGACAATAGTAGAGAAATATTGGAATAGAAATATCTTCGAGAGGAGGAAATTCTCTTGGGAAAGAAAGAAAAATATACTTGAGGCACTTATAAATGGAGGAAAGGCTGAATGAATGTACCACTCTATAAAATGATTTGGAGTAAGGAAGACATATCATCAATAACATCAGTTATAAAAAGAGGAAATTTCTGGGCAGTCGGTCCAGAAATAGAAGATTTAGAAAAAAGAGTAGCAGACTTTTCAGGTAGGAAACATTGCTTGGCATTTTGTAATGGAACTGCTGCATTACATGCTATGATGTTAGCATATGATATAAAGCAAGGAGATGAAGTGATAGTACCTTCCTTTACCTTTATTTCAACAGCAAACTCAGTAGCATTTGTTGGTGCCAAACCAGTCTTTGCTGATATAGAGGATAAAACTTATGGTTTAGATATAGAATCAGTAAAGGAAAAAATAACTACTAAAACTAAAGCCATAACTGTAGTTCACTATGCAGGTTGTCCAGCATATTATACAAAGGCTCTAAAAGATTTAGCAGAAGATCATAAGTTATTATTCTTTGAAGATGCAGCAGAATCCATGGGTGCTAGAATATATGGAGACCATACTGGTTCCTTCGGAAATTGTGGAATGTATAGTCTATGTCAGACTAAAGTAATAACTTCAGGAGAGGGAGGATTACTAGTATTAGATGATGATAAGATATATGAAAAATTAAAATTAATAAGGTCACATGGAAGAAAAGATGATGAATATATATATCTAGGATATAACTTTAGAATGCCAACCATATGTGCAGCTTTGGCTATTTCTCAACTTAAGGATATTTACATATATTCTAATAAAAGAAGAAAGTTAGCTGAAAGATACATCCATAAATTACATAGATATATAAACATTAATAGACCTCCAATAAATCCATATTTTCATCATGTCTTTCAAATGATGCCAATAGAAGTGAATGATAGAGATAATCTAATGAAATATTTATTAGATAATGGAATATCAACAAAACCTTATTTTGATCCACCTGTACATTTGACTCCACTATATTATGATAAAAGGATTAAACTTCCAGTAACAGAAAAAATCTCTAAAAGGATATTAAATATACCTTTATATCCATCCCTAACATTTAAAGAAGTAGATTATGTAGCAGATAAAATAAAGGAATATTATAAATGAAATTGAATTCTATAATAGCAGACAAATCAAACAACCTAAAGGGTATAATGAAGAAGTTAGATATAATGGGTTATGGTATATTATTTATAACTGAAAACAATAAATTGATTGGATCTGTGACAGATGGAGATATTAGGAGTGCTATTCTAAAAGGTCACACAGTTGAAGATAATATAGTTGATATCATAAATAAGAAACCTATATTCCTAAGAAGGGGATGGAATAAATTAACTATAGAGAATATATTAAACAAGAAAAATGTAAGGAAGAAATTACCTGAGAGAGGAGTTTTAGCTATACCTATAATAGATGAGGAAGATAAGATAATTGATGTAATATTCATATCAGAAAAGGGTTATCAAGGAAAATTAGAGGATGGGTATAAGGAAAATAATATAATAAAAAATATTTTAATAATAGGTGGAGCAGGATACTTAGGGTCAGTTCTTTCTAAGATATTATTGGATGCAGGTTATAAGGTTAAGGTTTTGGATAACCTAACTTATGGTAGATCAGGTATAGAGAAAATAGAGAACAATCCGAACTTTAAATTTATATTGGGAGACATAAGAAACCTAAAGGATTTGATAGAAGCTACCAAGAGTGTGGATGCTGTTATTCATCTAGCAGCTATAGTTGGAGATGAAGCATCCTCTTTAAATCCAGAAGAAACAATAGAGATTAACTACTTAGCATCAAAGATGATTGCAGAGATTTGTAAGTATAGTCAAATAAATAGATTTATATTTGCATCAACCTGTAGTGTATATGGAGCAAGTAAGCACAACCGTTTATTAGATGAGAAATCTGAGTTAAATCCAGTATCTCTTTATGCAAGAATGAAACTAGAATCAGAAAAGGGGATATTGGAGTTATCAGATGAAAACTTCTCACCAATAATATTAAGGATGGGCACTTTATATGGCTTATCAGATAGGATGAGATTTGATTTGGTTATCAATCTTCTATCAATAAAGGGTTGTATAGATAAGGAGATAACTATATATGGAGGAAATCAATATAGAGGATTCTGTCATGTAAAGGATGCAGCTCTTATATATAAGAAGTGTATAGAAGCTCCAATAAATGTGATTAAGGGTAAAACCTACAATATATCTTCAGAGAGTGAAGATATCCGTACAATAGGTGAAAAGATAAAGAGCATTATACCAGATTGTGATATAAGAACAAAAGAAGATATGTTAGATAAGAGAGACTATATAATAAATTCTCTTAAATTAATGAAAGAGTTAGGTATAAGGTATAAGTATAGTATAGATGATGGAATAAAGGAAATCATAGAAGTATCTGAAGAGTATAGTAAATATAAGGATAAAATTTATAATAATTACAAACAACTTAAGGAAGGATTATATGCATAAAATTAGTGTTATACTAACTACAAACAGATTAAATAAAAATGTTATACATAAAATGAATGAAATACAGAAAGGTTTAGAAGAAACTGATGATTATAACTCAATATTCACAGATGAATTTATAGAATTAGCTGGATGGAATTTGTTCAATGCTAAACATATACTGGAGCCTACCCTTAATTGTTTGGAGAGCCAAACATTTAAGGATTTTGAATTGATCATCAGCCATAGATATCCAGAAGATGCAGAAGAACTCGTAAGAGAATATCAGAAGGAATGTAATTTTCCAATAAAGCTAGTTAAGGAAAAACCTTCTATATGGCATAAATTAGGTCCACAATATCAAACAGTAGCAAATAATAAGAATACTGGAGTTATTAATGCAGATGGAGAACTTATATGGCATATAGATGATTTAATCATATTCAATAAATATATACTAGAGGAGATATGGAACCTATGGAAAGAAGGTAAATATATGACGGGAAGATCCTTTAGGTGTATTAAATACGATAAGGACAAGTATAATTATGAAAAGGAACAGAAATTAGGCCCTAGAAAGGTAGAATTCATAAAGGATGGATGGAGAGGAGAACATAAGCCTTTAACATTTACTGATGAAATACACCCAGTGATACCAATGAATATGTTTTGGACATGTTCAGCTACAGTATCAATGGAAGAAATGTTAGAAATTAATGGATATGATGAGTTATACGATGGAGCCCTAGCCGGTATTGATATGGATGCTGGTAATAGATTAGCCATGATAAGTAAATACAAAAGAGTTGCATCACAAAATTATATATATGAAATAGATGATCCTGCTCCTAAACCACAAATTAGAGATGATATTATGATGAGAAATATATTTAGAGTTAAACATATAAGAGCTAATTCTTGGAAACCCTCTAAAATTCAACTTAGAAGATATAAGATGTGGCATAATCACAACAAAGGAGAATTGGATCCTAATTGGAATAAGTTTATGGATGTACCAATGTATAATATTAAAGATTTAAAATGGAAATAGAAGATTTTTATAAAAACAAAATCATTCTAATAACAGGTGGAAGTGGATCTATAGGTAAAGAAATATGTAGAAATTTATTAAAGTATGACATAAAATTAATCAAAATAATATCCAATGATATAGGTGAATTATTGGAATTTAAAGAAGATTTCTATGATAACTGGTCTAAATTTAATTTAGAACATGTAGATATTAGAAATTTAAATGAGTTAGATGATTTATTTTATAATGTAGATTATGTAATACATGCTGCTGCATATAAATTTGTTCCAGAAGCAGAAGAATTTAGAGATATGGTATATGATACTAATATAAATGGAACAAAAAATGTTATAAAATGTAGTGGTAAATATGATATTAAGAAATTTATATATCTAAGTTCAGATAAAGCTGTAAATCCTATTAGTTATTATGGAATGACTAAACTAATAGGAGAATATCTAACTAGATTAGCTAGCAAGAAATATAAGAATACAATATTCTCAGTAACTAGATTCGGTAATGTCTTATTCTCCAATAGATCCGTAGTTCCTATAGTTAAGGAACAAATACAAGAGAGAGAACCTATAACTATAACAGATCTAAAGATGACCAGATTCTATTTAAAACCAGTCCAGGCTGCAGAGATAGTTATTAAGGGATTATATTTATCTAAAGGAGATGAGATATTCCTAAAGAGAATGCCCATCATCAAAACTGGAGATATAATTGATGCTCTTATAGATAAATATTCTAAAGATAAGACCGTTAAGATAGAGAGAATAGGTATAAGACCAGGTGAAAAAATATATGAAGAAATTCTATATGATGATGAAATATCAGCTATAAAGGAAATAGATGACTTATTAGTTATAGAAAGAGATATAGATAATGGTGGATATAAAGAAGATATGTTCTTTAAGGGAGATAAGAAGTATATAAGAAAACTGTTAGATGAGGTAGAATGAAATCAGTAACAATCCTAATACCATCTTATAGAAGACCAGATAATATTCCTATTCTAATAAAGAGAATAAAAGAATTTACATATCCTATAGAGAGGGTAATGATATGGAATAATAATTGTACTGAAGATGGTAAGGATATACATATAAAAGATGATGAGCTAAAGATAGATATTATTAATAGTAATACTAATAGGTTTGAAACTATAGCCTTTATAATGTTAGGACATCTAACTAAGTCTGATTATATATTAGCCATAGATGATGATAGACCTCCAGGTCCTAAATTTGTAGAGTGGGCTATTAAGAAGCAAGAAGAGACTCAAGGATGGTATGTACAGAGAGGAGTTAGATTAAGTAGTAAGAAATCTTATCTTCCTAATACTAGAATATCAAGTAAAGTAAGGAATGGAGAGTTAGAACTAGTAGATTTTGGTGGAGGAGTATCTTTTTATCCAAATAGTTATACACAACATTTTCTAAGAGAGAAACCTCCTACCTATGTAGCTATATCGGATATGCACTTTGCATACACAATACAGAAATATGGTAACTGCAAAGTTTATACCCCACATCCACCAGAAGAAGGGATGTTACCAATGTATAAAAAAGAAATAATGCCTAATAAAGATGATGATGCAACTGCATCTTGGAGAAGACAAGAGCACTGGATAAACAGAACTGGATATGTTAGATGGGCCACAAGAAATGGGTGGAAATTAATAGAGGCTAAATGAAAATAACATTTATACAACCTAATGTTGGATATAAAGGACATACATGGGAAGCACTTGGTATAGGATATATAATATCTACTTTGAGAAAATATATTAAAGAAGATTTAGATATAAATTTCTATTCAGGTTTTTATGATAGTGATAAAACCATATTAAGAGGAGCAGAAGATTCTGATATAATAGGATTCGGATGCACTAGTCCACAATTTAAACATGCTCTTGATTTATCTAAGAAATTAAGAAGTGAAAATAATTGGATAGTTATGGGAGGAATACATCCTACATGTCTACCTAAAGATGTTATAAGAGAGAAAGATGTAGACATAGTCATAGAGGGAGAGGGAGAGTTATCCTTCTATAGGATAGTTAGAAATATATTAGAAAATAGACAAAGTAGAAATACTATAGTTAATTCTAGATCTATTAAGAATTTAGATAACTTACCTTATCCTGATAGGGATACTATCAAGAATGAGAGGAATATACAACAAGCTTATAATGATGGAGGTAAGAGAATAACATCTATATTTAGTAGTAGAGGATGTCCATTTAATTGTAGCTTTTGTTGTAGTAGATTTTTATGGGGTAGTAAAGCTAGAATAAGATCTCCAATTAATGTTTTAGATGAATTTGAATATACCGTAAATAAGTGGAATATAGATTTTATAAAGTTTGCAGATGATACCTTTACCTTAAATAGAGGTAAGGTAAAAGAATTCTGTAATGAGAAGATTAAAAGAAATATTAATATACCTTTTGGTGCTAATGCTCACGTTAATACCATAAACAGAGATTTATTGGAACATCTATATAAAGCTAACTGTACAGAATTATGGTATGGAGTAGAGAGTGGATCTCCTAGAATACTAAAGGATATGAATAAACATACAAATGTAGATAAGATAAGGGATGCATTCAAATTAACTAAAGAGTATGGTATTAAAACTAGAGCTTATTTTTTATTAGGAATGCCAAATGAAACAATTGAAGATATAAAAATGACAGAAGAATTATGTGATGAATTAGAGCCAGATATGGTAGGATTTGCTTTATTATCACCGTTCCCTAATAACGAATATTATGATCATGATTTGATGAAAGATTGGGATTGGTCAACCTTTGATGAATACAATAATAATTGGGTGAACACAAAGACTTTATCAAATGAAGATTTAAGATATGAGCAAAAGAGATTGATAGATAAATATAGAAGATATGTTGTATTTAGACATAAGGATAAAGTATGAAAGAAGGATACAAACAAATTTATATGAGAGGCAAAGGTAAGTTTTTTGTTAGAGGACATACTGGAGTTAGTAATATAAATACTAAAGTTAAGGGAAATGTTTATCTAGATCACGGAAGTATAGTTAATGAAGGGTGTGAATTTTATGGTGGAGAGATAAATATAGGTAAATATTGTAATATAGCTAGAGAAGTTATATTTCAAACAGTTAATTATAATACCAAACAACCTTCTATAAGTAGAGCTTTATATGACACAATCATAGGTAATCGAGGTTTAAGAAATAGTAAAAAAGCAGTTAATATAGGAAATGATGTGTGGATAGGAACTAGAGTAATAATTCTAGAAGGAGTAACTATAGGTAATGGAGCTGTAATAGGAGCTGGAGCAGTAGTAACTAAAGACATAGATCACTATTCAATAGTTGGAGGAGTACCAGCTAAGCGTATAAAATATAGATTTAATGAGGATATTAGAAAATATCTCTTAAAATTAAAATGGTGGGATTGGGATGATAACAAAATAAGAAATAATGTAGAATTCTTTGAAAAAGATTTAAAATCAATTGAAGATGTATTAAAATTGCAGATATATGAATGATATCCAACAGTAAAAGGATGTGAGGTGATAATATAGAAAAAGTATTATATGTAGGAATGGGTAAAACTGGAACTTCAGCATTTGGTACAGCTCTACAAATTCTTGGATATAGAGTCATAGAAAATGTAGGAAAATTAGTAATAGATTGGAATGAAGGTAATTATGAAGAATTATGGAAAGTAGCAAATAATTATGATGCATTTGAAGATTATCCATGGCCGTATATTTACAAAGAATTTGATAAAAAATATCCAAATTCAAAATTCGTATTTGTAGAGCGTCCAGAGGAAGAATGGATAATTGATATCCTATATCAAAACATGAGGTCCAAGACAATAGAAAGACGAGCAAAAGTAGATAAAAGAAATTATGAAGAATACGGATTTAAATATTTAGCTACACACAAAGAAGATATGTTGGAATTGTATAGAAATCATAATAAGAATGTAAAGGAATATTTTAAAGATAGGGAAGATTTCTTGGAAATAGAATGGAATAATTATAAACCTGGGTCAAAAGATACATGGAAAATATTGTGTAAATTCTTAGATAAACCTATTATAGAAGGAATTCCATTCCCAAACAGAAAGAATCAATCCCCACATCTAGGATATGAAAGAATGTATAGAATAGCTAAAGCAAACCCAGAGAAATTTTATGGCTGGTGAAGAATATATTTGTCCAAGATGTAAGAGTGGTCTAGAATGGGGCAATATAGAAAAAGATAATTTTCTAATTTGGTTCTGGAGATGCTCACATTGTGGATATAAGGGAGATGAAATAATTAGAGTGCCGTCTCCATATAAAGATGAAGAAGATTAAGTATGGAATTCCTTGCTCTAAATTAAAGGAATTTATTAAAGATGTAGATGTACCATGCACTAGTGAAGGAGAAGCTATGGCTATCGCAGCTGGAGCATGGTTTGCAGGTAAGAAACCAGAAGTGTATATGCAAAATAGTGGAATAGGTAATATAGTAGATATAGTAACTAGTCTATATAAGCCTTATAATATACCACTACCTCACTTGATTATAAGTTTGAGGAAAGATCCTGCACATCATAAGTTTATGTATAAGATATCCAAATATTTATTAGAATTACTTGAATATGATAATTACAAATTCATTAAAATCAAGAAGAGAAATCGTAGAACTTTTATCAAAAAGATTTGATGATGAACTGGTAGTTTCATCTGCAGGAATGATAAGTAGAGAATTATATAGAGTATGTGACAGACCAGCTAACTTCTATATGATGGGTTCCATGGGATCTGCATTGGGATTTGGAATAGGATTAGCTCTACATACCAATAGAGAAGTATTAGTAATAGCTGGTGATGGAGAGGTATTAATGAGTTTAGGTACATTAACATTAATGAATAAGTTAGATTTACCAAATCTTACATTATGTATATTAGATAATAATCAATATCAAAGTACAGGTGGACAGAAAACTTGTAGTGATGCTATTAATTTTACTGACCTATGTAACTGTAGTGTAATAAAAATAAAGAAAGATGATAAAGATATACCACCTAGAATAGATATGAAACATAAAGATATAACTGAGAGGTTTTATAATGAGATTAATGGTTGTAAGCCCTTCAACTAGGAAATATGCAGATGATTGGAAATATGATAAAATATATATAGTAGAGCATCCACCAGATATAAGAATAGTCCAGAAGAGAAATCTATATGATGAGGTCATAGCTATTGGAGGGGGTTCTGTGATAGATACTGCTAAGATTTTATGTAGATATCAAATAATAGCAATACCTACTACATACTCAGGTGCATCTGGAACGAGACACGCAGTATATTGGCATGAAGGAAAGAAACATAACATAGATTGTAAGTTACCACTAACTAAATTAAAATATGAATATTTAGAGCATCTACCAAAAGAGATAGAAATAGCTAGTAAGATAGATTGTCTATGTCATATTATAGAATCATTTACATCTAAGAAATGTAAACCTCATATAGCTACAATTTGTTTAGAAGCTATAGAATCTATAAGAAATGATGATTGGTTATATGCTAGTATATTAGCTGGTAATGCTATAGATTATACTGGAACTAATATAATACATGGTATGTCATATGCACTAACTGCTAAATATGATATACCTCATGGTGTAGCATTAGCTCATATATTAAATCTAGCTACTGAATATAAAAAAGTAAGAGAGTTATTATGAAGACAGTATATGTTGGAATGTCAGCAGATTACCTGCATGTAGGTCATATTAATCTAATTGATAAAGCTAGAGATTATGGAGATGTAATAGTAGGTCTATTAACAGATCAAGCTATAGCTTCATATAAAAGAGTTCCAATAACTTCATACGAACAAAGAAAAAAAGTTATTAGTAATATAAATGGAGTTACTAGAGTAGTACCTCAATATACATTAGATTATACAGATAACCTCATTAAATATAAACCAGATTATGTAGTGCATGGTGATGATTGGAAGAAGGGAATACAGTCAGAGATAAGACAGAATGTTATAGATATTATTAGTGAATGGGGTGGAGAATTAATAGAGCCATCTTATACTGAGGGGATATCCTCCACTAAATTAATAAATAACAAATTAAAAAATGGTATAACTCCAAATGAGAGAAGAAAAGCTCTAAAGAACCTATTAAAGTATAAGCCATTAGTTAGAGTACTAGAATCTCATAATGGACTATCAGGTATTATAGTAGAAAAGACTAAAATAGAAAATGATAATAATATACTAGAGTTTGATGCAATATGGGAAAGTAGTTTAACTGATTCTGCATCTAAAGGAAAACCTGATATAGAAATAGTAGACTTCACATCTAGACTTCAGAGAGTAAATGAAATAATAGAAGTAACCACTAAGCCTATAATAGTAGATGGTGATACTGGAGGAACAAAAGAGAATTTTGTATCTATGGTAAAAACACTAGAAAGAATAGGAGTCTCTGCTATAATAATAGAAGATAAAAAATATCCTAAAAAAAATTCATTGTTAGATAATACTACTCACTCTCAAGAATCTGTAGAGAATTTCTGTGAAAAAATTAAATTGGGTATTAATTCCAAATTAACAGAAGATTTTATGATAATAGCTAGAATAGAATCATTAATTGCTAATAAAGGAGTTGAAGATGCTTTAATCAGAGCAAAAGCTTATATATCAGCTGGTGCAGATGCTATTATGATACATAGTAAAAACCATATACCAACAGAATTAATAGAATTTTGTAATAAATATAAAAATATTAAAAATAGAGTTCCACTAGTATTAGTTCCAAGTACATATAATCATATGTATGAAGAAGATTTACAAAAATTAGGAGCATCAATAGTAATATATGCAAATCATTTGTTAAGAGCTAGTTATTTAAGTATGAAAATAGTGGCAGAATCTATATTAATAAATAAGAGAAGTTTTGATGTAAATAATAAATGTTGTACAATTAAAGAGATAGTTGAATTAATATAATGATAATAATTAGTATTGATGGATTAAACTGGAAATATGCAAAAGATTTATATAAAGATATATTTAAAGAGCAATCCATGAGGATGATAAGATGCGATGTTAGACCATTCTCGATGCAGGGAGTATCAGCTACTCCTATAGGACTAACTTGTTTATGGAGTGGAGAGAGAATTAAGAATCTACATCCAGATTTCTTTACTAGATTTACAGATAAATATAAAACCGAATCCTTCATTTGGGAAGATAGATTTGGTAATAAATTAGATTTAGTCTGGGATCACTTTGATAAGTCAAAATTCTTTGAGAAAGTTGTAGGAGATTCTCCATATTCTGGTGAACAAGTATGGAAATTTTATCATAGTCTAGAAGATAAAGGTGTTAAGAGAGTACCTTGTGAAGAGCTTTGTATATTTGCTGAAGCTGCAAGAGATGACTATGACTTATTCTGGATACATTCATCTATAGTTAAGGGAGCAGTTATGTTTCCTGGCCCATATGAATTAGGTAGATTACCTTCATTAAAGACTTACGATGAAATAAGAAAAGATAAAGCTCTAAAGAAAGAAGTTTATCTATGGGGAGTTAGAAGATATCGAGAGGTAATTAAATATATAGAAGAGTTATCTGGATATCAAACTATATTAATAACTTCTGATCATGGAACATTAACTGATTTACCATTTACAAATGATCAAATTGATGAAATTCCTTTGATTGTAAATAGAGATGTAGATTTGTCAGATATTAAATATCAATGGGATATTAAAAAATGCATACTAAGATTGAAAGAAGATTTCGAGAAGTAATTAAAGAAGATAAGAAATATATTAAACCTTGGATGATATCTTGGGATTATCAAGAAGAGAGAATAGAACATGTTAAATATCCAGATAATTATCCATCAACCTTTGATACTTATGAAGGGATTAAGGATATAAATAAATGGATGGATTGGATATCTAAAAGTGAATTTAAAGACAATATTGATGATGATTATATAGAACCCTATATTAATTCTAGTTATTTCTATGATGATGCTATTGTAAAAATTAAAGACTTTGATAAATATTATTCTACTATAGGGAGATATAATGCAGAAGATTATTTATATACTTATTTATATAAGGGTAATAAAATTCTAGATTTCGGACCAGGATATGGAAGACAAATCAATTTACTATCACAATTTAAGGATGATCTAGTATATGTTGGTATGGATGCTATACTACAGTCTTATTGTATGCAGAATCTATACTATTCTAAATCAAAGCATCGATTAGTAGAATATTTAGATAATAATAAATTAAAAATATATGATCCTGGAATATACCATATACCTACTTGGAGAGCTGATATCTTACCTAAGAATTACTTTGATAAAATACTTTGTGTTCAAGTTTTACAAGAGATAAATGAAGATCTAGTATACTATATGCTGGATGTATTTAGGGATGTTATAAGGAAAGACGGTATACTTTATATAAGAGATCATGGTAAAAATTGGAAATATTCTGCACACAACTTAAATATAGAGAAATTATTACCTAAATATGGTTTTGAATTACATCTTAAGGTTGAATTAAAGGATAAAGAAGAGATACATGGTATACCTAGAATATGGAGAAAAATATGAATATATTAGTTACAGGAGGAAAGGGATTCATAGGAAGTCATCTAGTTGATAGACTTACATCAGAAGGACATGAAGTTGATATTATAGATCTAAAGATAGATAAGAATATAAATATACCAAGAGATTATCCAGATAAGAAATATGATATTATATATCATTTAGCTGCAAATGCAGATGTAAGAGGTGGAGTAGAAAATAGATCTATAGATTTAAGTTATAATATAATAGGAACTCATTCTGTATTAGAATTTATGGTAAGTAACGGTTGTAAGAAATTAGTATTTACTTCTAGTGCTACTATATATGGAGAAAGGGTAGATATCCCTACAAAAGAAGATGCACCTAATTTAGAACCTATTTCTATGTATGGAGCAAGCAAGTTAGCTTGTGAGAAACTTATATCAGCTTATAGTCATTGTTTTGATATAAAGTCCTACATATTTAGGTTAGGAAATATAATAGGTCCTAGTAATACACATGGAGTTATTAAAGACTTTGTTAAAAAATTAAAGGAAAATCCTAAAGAGTTAGAAGTTTTAGGAGACGGTAACCAAACTAAACAATTTCTAGATGTAGAGGATTGTATAGATGCATTTTGTAATTTACCCCATAGTGATAGTAATTTTAATATATATAACTTAGCTGCATCAGATACAGTAAAAATTAAAAATTTAGCTAGATACATATCAGAAATAGTAACTGATGATGAAACAAAATTAATATTTACTGGAGGAGATAGAGGTTGGAAGGGAGATGTACCTATAACTATATTGGATAATAGAAAGTTATTAGAAACTAGATGGAAACCTAATTATACAACACAAGAAGCTGTAAATAGAACTGTTGAATATTTGATGAAGAATGATAATATCTAAGACACCTTATAGATTAAGTCTCGCTGGAGGTCTATCAGACCTAGAGAATTACTATAAACATAATGATGGATTTGTGATATCAACAACAATAGATAAATATATATATGTTATGATAACCAAAAGTCATTCAGATAAGTTTAGAGTAGTTTATAGAGATGTAGAAACTGTAAGTAATATAAATGATATCAAACATCCTATAATTAGAGAATGTCTTAAGTACGCTGATATAGAAGAACCTCTTGAAATAGTATCTCTAGCAGATACAGTAGGAGGAAGTGGATTAGGATCAAGTTCTGCGTTTACCGTTGGATTACTTAATGCACTATATACATATAAGGGTATAACCTTCAATAGATCCAAATTAGCTGAAGATGCATGTAAGATTGAAATAGAAATATTGGGAGAACCAATAGGTAAACAAGATCAATATGCATGTACCTTTGGAGGTCTAAATAAGTTGATATTTAATAGAAAAGGAGTTAAGATATCTCCAGTATTTACTGATATAGAGACCTATAATAAAATGCAGGATAATATGTTATTATTTCATACTGGTATGACGAGATGTGCTGGAAGTGTATTGAAGGACCAAAAAGAAAGATATGATGACATATATAATGATGTATCTGATCTATGTTGGTTAGCAAAGTGCATTTATGATGATATAATTAAAGATAACCTAAAAGATATGGGTTATTATCTTAATGAAGTATGGAAAATAAAGAAGAGTACTGGTAAGGTTAGTAATAATATAATAGATGATATTTATAATAGAGGAATAAAATCTGGAGCTAAGGGTGGAAAGATATGTGGAGCTGGATCTGGTGGTTTTATTTTATTCTATTGTGAACCAGATAAACAGAATGATGTTAGATATGCCCTAAGTGATCTTAAGGAATTACCATTTAACTTTGAGGATGAGGGAACAAGGATTATATATGAAGATAAGTAAAAAAGGAAATTTAGGTGATACTCCATTAATGACACTTAAAGAGATTTCTTGTGTTGTATCTTATTTAGATAAGAATAGCATAATGTTAGAGTGGGGAGCAGGTGGTAGTACAGTCTACTTTCCAAAATTTGTAAAAAAATACTATAGTATAGAGCATGACAAGGACTTTTTCTTACAAGTTAAAGATAGGATAGAGAAATTTAAACGTTATGATAATGTATATATGAATCTAGCGAAAGTTAAAAAGGTAGATAAATATCCATATTGTGATGATATATTTTATAAAAATTACATAAATTATATAGAGAAATTTGGAGAGAAAAGATTTGATGCAATATTAATAGATGGTAGATCTAGAAAAGCTTGTGCTTTAGCAGCCCTCAAATATATGGATGAGAAATCAGTTTTATTTATACATGATTATTATCATAATTTAGATACACTATATGGACTTGAAGAGTACTTTGATATAATAAAATCAATTGGAAAAAATAAGATACCCAGAGAACTATATGGTAGAAGAAATACACTTGTAGTTATGAGGAAAAAGATATGAAGAAATGTATAATAGGAATTATAGGATTTGGAATGGTCGGAAGAGCAATTCAACATGGATTTGCTCAAATAGCTGATTTTAGAATATATGATATAGATCCTATTATATCTGAGAATACATTTGAAGAGACTATAAGGGATAGTGACTTTATATTTATATGTGTACCTACACCATCTGATATTGATACAGGAGAATGTGATATTTCTATATTGGAAAAAACAATAGAAAAAAGTAGAGAATATATTACTCCAAAAAAGATACTTATAATAAAATCCACTATTCCTCCTGGAACTACGGAGAGAATAAAAAAAAATATACCTCACTTAAGAATTGTGTTTAATCCAGAGTTTTTAACTGCAAGAACATCAAAATTAGATTTTATAAATTCTTCTAGAATTATTATAGGGGGAGATCCAGATGATCTATGTGAAGTAGATAAACTCTATAGAGAGAGATTTATCCATACTCCTATATATTGGACTGATCCAACTACAGCTGAAATGGTTAAATATTCAGCCAACTGTTTCTTTTCAGTTAAAGTATCATTAATGAACGAATATTATCAGATATGCCAAAAATTAGGTATAGATTTTGAAGAGGTAAAGAAAATGCTATTAGCTGACGGTAGAATAGGTAATTCTCATATGGATGTTCCGGGACATGATGGAGACTTTGGTTTTGGAGGATTATGTTTTCCTAAGGATCTTAGATCACTAATATATAAATCCAGAGAGTTAGGCATAGACCCAAAAGTATTGGATGCATCATGGAAAAAGAATATAGAAATTAGAAAAAATAAAGATTGGCTTAAAATTAAGGGTGCTATGAGCACCAAAAATAAAGATTGATTTTAAGCGATTCTGAGGCACTTTAATTCTCTCCTTATAACAGGAGGGAAAATACCCCTTTTTTTATATGGTTGGACCTTTACCATTCGTGAAAAACGTTTTGCAGCGAGAGGGCCGTTTCCGGCAATCCTCGAGCAAAATTTGAGCCTTTTTTTGGTAGTCCTCGACTTTTTTATAAACTATTAGTTCCGCTAATCATTCCCTCTATTTTTATTTCAGTCCAATTTTCATTTATGGGATGAGTGGTTATATTTTTAACATATATTAATGTCTCATCTCTCATATTTTTTAGATTACTAGTTCTCATACTAGCAGATGATGGTGTAGGTAATAACCTTAGAGTATTTTTACCTCTCCAGGTTTTATCGTAATATCGAGGTCTTCCTAATATATTATATAGTTCACCTACAGCTCCAGGTCTTATATTATCTCTAATACTCTTTAAGTCTGTAGAATTTAACCATGTCTCCACTATAACATTATAATTCTGAATATCCCATCTGCTACATCTACAATCAACAAAATCATTTCCTGCTAAAGAATTATAGAATATAGCTAGATCATAGTTATATTTATAATCCTCCACAAAGGGTGGAGAGTAAGGCTCCTTTAACCAAAATCCCTCTATGGGATTAACATCATCTTCATCAGTAGTAAAAAAATAGGGAAATGCTTTATGACCAGCATTGGGATAATTTTGCTTATCAGATGCCATATCAATTACTTATATATATAAAAAGTTATTGGTAACAAGTGCCTATTAGATTATCCTTATTCCCATTATTAGATGATCTCAAATGGGTTCCATCACCATAATTCATTGAACCTAAGTAGGTTCCTCCCTTTGTATAAGGATGTCCTTCTTGTAAATCATAATTCTGAGAATATCCATTAAAGATTTGATCAGCTTGATCTCCACTATCTCCCATTAAAGGATATAAATATCTCAATCCTTCAGCTGATGTAGTTATAGATACAGTATCAAGAATATTAGTTCTAGCAGCATCTGTATAAATAACCATTGAAACTGTGGTACCAACTCTAGTTATCTTAGGATAATAAAGGGTATTTATTCCAATAGTAGCATTAGAATCACTGTGAGAATCATTGTCCTTAAAATAAAGATATCTCTTATTTTCTGTATTTATAATTAAAGCATGGAACCCAGCAAGACCTGCAGCTGTACATTGGGCATAATCTCCTAAGTTATTTTCTACTCCATATAATACACACTCTGAATTAGCATCATATGTCCCTATAAATATTTCAAAAAGATGGATAATATCTTTAAAATAATCTTTACCAAAGTCTTTATAGACATATGCAACTTCATTTCTAGGTAAAGAATTAGCGGTTACTCTAGTGTGACTCTTAGTTATTTTACTACTAGGATCTAGTTCAACATAAAGTTTATGAAAATCTTCTATAGGCATATTTATTTACCAGTAAAGATATTTTCTAGATCAACCTCTAAACTATCATCATTTTGAAGTTGAGATCTAATTTCTAACATAGCATTAACTATCTTTAGATGTTTATTATCCCACTCCTTTTTATAGGATTTCCAATCCTCATCTGAGATTTTCTTCTCTCTATATTGTTTACCCTTATTATTGAATTCTAATCTCAATAATTCCTGAACTCTATAAAGAAAAGCTGCTTTCTCATAATTGTTAGTTACTGATTCTGGATAATTAATATTAGTCATATATTACTCCCTAGATTAATAAACAGATACTTGCATAAAACCCATACCATATTCAAGTTGATGTTCTTGACTTCCATAAGTATGTCCACCTGAATGCATTATTCTAATTTCTATTTCACCTGGTTGAGCTTTATCAAGAGGATATCCTTTCTGTAAAATAGCAGATGATGTTTTATAAACACTAGTATCATTACATAATAATTCTATATTTAGTCCACTAACGGATGCTCCACCTGAATTACAAACAGATGCTTGCCATATATAAGTACATTCACTAGTAGAATATCTAGCCATACTTAAATATTGTCCTGAATATAGTATAACGTTAGCCACATTATAAGTAAGAGATGGAAGCTCATTTTCCCATTTTTCATCATCAGCTTTATATACTAAAGTTTCTCCACTAGCTGGAGTAGTTAGATTAGTATCGGTTAATTCATCTAGAGTAGCTGATCCTCCTTCTGATGTATTACTACTTGATTTAGGAACCCAGTAACTACCATTCCATATAATACCAGAATTAAACCAACGATTTGAATCCCAATCTAATATATCATCAGCATACTGAATACCTCTAGGATTATGGAGTTGAGTTCCAGTTAAACCAGAATGATGAACCATTATCAGCCACCTCCTTTTAATAAGTCCATATTATAAATCATTATTCTATCAATTCCAAAATAAACATCATATACATTCCTTTTATTATTTTTATTATTCATAATTATTATCTCCTTTATTAATTTTATTAAATCTAAGCCATTACAACACTATTATTAGCAACAACAACATCAGTTTTAGTACATACAATATCTCTAAATACTATTTTATCTTCAGATGATTTAACTACAGCTATTTTATTAGATTCTCCATCAAATGAGCTTATCATACCATTAGAATTAGTAGATATCCAATAAGCATACAAACCTGTAGAAGTTGAAATATAAGTGTTATCTATCTTAAACCTATCATTACCACCGACTTGAAATTCTATTGTATCATCCACAGTATCTAATCTCATACTAGGTTCTCCAGGTCTAGGTCTAATCAGTATATCATAATCTGGATTACCTGCTGTTCCCTCTAAATAACAGGTTCTATCAGCATCCTTTTTATAAAATTTAAATAATTGAGAATTTGCCTCCCCACTGGGTTGTACCATAAAAAATCCATTTGATGACCCAGATGGTATATATACATAAAATCCAGAGCTTCCATGAGCTTCTATATGAGGATTTATATCAACTGAATTTGCATATATCTTTAAACTATTAGTAGTAGCATCTTTACCATATAATAGTGTATAATCTCCAGAGTCATCTATTTTAAGTATTTGATTTCCAGCTTTTTTAAACATATGATCTGTTTCATCACCATATACCCCACCTGAATATACTACTGAATGAGTAGTACCACCAACATGTAGAGTATAATTTGGTGTGACTGCTCCACCAACATATAATTTTTGTTTTGCTAAATTCATACTGTTAACATTATCAGCACTAAAATTCATTTCATCATCTGCATTAGCATAAGTTATAGATCCCTGAGATATACTATCACTATCACCAAATTCTATGGATCCACCACCTGCTCCTCCTCCGGCTCCATCACCACCAATTAAAGTAATATAAGCTTTTTTAGATGCATCTTCATTAGATTGTATTAATAAACCAGTTTGTCTTCCAGCCAAACCGGTTAATCCCTCTGCAGTTCCACTAGCTATATGAACTGCAGCTGATGGATTTGCAGTTCCAACACCTAATCTATTTGTTGTATCATCCCAGTATAAAGCGTCAGCTCCTCCCATAGTAGTATTATTATATTGTATTTGACCCTCTGAGCCACCAGGAGCCATTGATAAATTACTATTATTACCAGAGATCCAGTCTGCATATAAACCAGTAGATGTTGATATATATACATCATCTATTTTGAATCTATTATTTCCATCAACTTTAAAGATGTGATCTCCTTCAGCATTATATTCTATACCTTCGCTTGCTTCATTTTTACCAATTAATATATAGGGAGAAGATTTATTAGCTCCTCCTATAAAGAGTCTATCAGCAGTTCCAACACCTATTATTTTATTAGTTGTATCGGTAGTTCCTCCAGTAGCATGTATTCTAATTAATTGACCTCTAAGATCATCTGCTATATAAAGACCTCTAGAAGCTGCTCCAGACTTCAGCCATATATAGGTACCTCCACTTCCTTGAAGTTGTATTTTAGGGTAACCATCCTTAGTATTAGCATATATATATAAAAATTCTCCAGTATCATCAGATCCATATAAATTAGTGTGATTATATGCATTAGCTTCTTGGTTTATCTTAAATATTTGATTTCCTGCTTTTTTGAATATATGATCTGCATCATCTCCATATACACCACCTGAATATGCAGTGGAATATGTGGAGCCATTTACTTGTAGTGGATAAGAAGCTGTATTTGATCCACCTACATATAATTTACTGCCAGATAAGACTAATCTAGTACCGTGATTAGCACCTATTTTAAATGAATTTGTAGCATTCTCATAAGTAATATATCCCTGATCATCATTTCCATTATCACCGAATTGTATTTTTGCAGCACCACCACCAGCATCAGCTCCATCACCTCCTATTAAAGTCATAGAGGCAATAGAAGTTCCATCAGTATTATTTTGAATTAATAAACCTTTATTAGCATCAGTACCTAAAACTGGTAATCCTTGAGCATATCCATATCTTATATGAATAGATGCAGATGGATTTATTGTACCTATTCCTATAGAATTAGTTATTATTGAACCTCCAGATATTGATGAACTTGATATACTAGTTGCATTGTATATGGATTTTAAATTAGCATCCAAATCACCTCCAAGTTGTGGAGTGGTATCCTCAACTATATCAGATATACCAGTTCCTGTTAAATTAGTGTTTTCGGCTGATATAAAATAAGCATATATACCAGTTTGTGCAGAAATATAACCGGTACCAGCCCATATTCTATTAGCAGATATAGCATTTAAGGTTTCTCCACTTAATAAAAATTTAGTTTGTATAGAAGATGAATCTGCAAATCTAGTTATTGCATTTGTACTAGCTATTAGATTACTCATATCAACATCAGATGTACCATAAGATGCAATCTGAGCACTTTGATAAGCTCTAGTATAATAATGACCTGATAGATAAGCATTAGTGTACTTACTACCCGACATATAAGCAGAATGATATTGTTCACCAGATGCTAATGTTATATAATTACTATCAACAGCAGTACCATTCCAAGTACCTGTAGTTACAGTACCTAGAGTTACTAGACTAGTATTGCCTGCATAGGAATCTAATCCATGAGCAGTAGTAGTATTACTTGAGTGGCCAACATAGCTTCCGCTAATACCACCTTGACACCATATGGTATCAACCATATTATTCCAATTAGTATAGTGGATCACCGATCCAGAGCTCATACTAGAATACCATGTACTTGCCATTTAATTACCTCTATTCTTAAAATATTTTATCCAATGAATCCATCATAATTTTATCCTATTTTAATTTTTCTACCACTAACTTTATTTAATTTAACAAATTTACCTTGAACTTTATTTACTTTGACTGGAGAAGTTTCTTCTCCACTAATTTCAGTATAAGTACAATAAATATTAAAAATGCCATTTGAATCTTTTTCTGAATCCTTCCCAAGTGTTGCAGGAATAGTTGGATAACTTTCAGATTCTGACCAAACTCCCCAACCACCACTTGTTGCATAATAACCATAATTATTACCAGAGCCACCGTCCCCAAGAACACAAATATAATACCAAGCACTAGCCGTTAATTCAGGTGGTATATCAAATTCAAAAGTATACCAATCAATATCCCTCAATGCACTAATGCTCTCTGTCTCAGCTATTTTATTAAGAGAAGAGTCATAAATTGCACATTTAACTCCCTTAGCATATGTTCCAGTAGCTATACGTACTGTAATACTATTAGCAATAGAATCTACAGCAGCCATCTGAACATAAGATGAATATAAAGTATCCTCTATACTAGCAATAGTTCCTCCTTCTGCTTGACTACCAAACCAAGGATCAATAACAAATGTATTTCCTTCAGCTAAATTACTAGTTCCTGTTAATTTTACCCAGAAATAATTCTTACCACCAACTTCTTTAATACCATGAGTTACTGTAATAGTTCCAGTCTGTATTAAGGGAACTACATCAGACCAATCAAATATTATCTCATACTCTTCATCCTCTTCATCATCAGATGTAGGGATAGTGAGAGTATATTGATGATTACCACTATTATCTATGTATTGTTTAACTCTAAGATTGAATGCAAATCCAAATCTATATTTGGTTGTATAAGGAGATGTAAAGGATAAAGTAATCTTTTCCTGAGATCCATCTTCATTTGGTGCTAAATCTATATCTAACCAGTTATTTAGATTAGTACCTTCATAGTTATCCTGCCACTCTTCAGTTACTGGATTCCATCCCTCCATTTGCCATACAGCATTATTGTGAAGGAGATTCCAGAAATATGGCCACTTAATAAATTTAGCTTCCTTTATTCCAAAGGAGTTTGCTGGTGCCGTAAAGTATTCATATGCATCTGGCATTATAAAGCACCTGTTCCTGATATATAAATTTCAATTGAATCCAACATAATTTTATCCTATTTTAAATCCTTTATTAGAAACTTTATTAAATTTAATTTTCTTTCCTGGAACTTTGATGAATTTTGTTTCATATCCTACAGTTCCATATTCCCAAAATTCAGTATCAGATACACCCTCGTCAACTTTGGACCAAGATTCTCCATCATCAGATGATTCTAAAAAACACCCTCCACCATAGTCAGCTGGTTTATATGCCATATTTAAATTATTTGAGGTATCTGCTTCTGGAGCTCTAAATATAAAGGCATAAGATGTATCCTTCTTTAATTTTATATTATTATCAAATTCCAATTTAGTTGATACATTATTATCAGTTGGAAAATCACTACAGCTAAGTGATGTGGAAGTTAAATCATCACCAGTTGGTAATCCATCTCCATCAACATTTCTAACACTAATAGTACAATCTCCATTTGGATTACTGTTTTTTTGGAATGTTATTTTTAATGCAGTAAGATAATGGTCTTCATTTGTACCTACATTTCCTATGGTTATAGTTTGACCCCACCATTTACTTCCAGATAAATATGCAGGAATTACCATCGCACCTAAATCATTATATTCATATAGTTTTTCTTTCATTATACTACCTCTATAAGTTTTTTGTAAGGGGATTTATTAGTTTTAATATATTTATGAGATGGTCCTATAACTTCAATACCTGACATTATAAAGCACCTTGTCCGCTAATCATTCCTTCAATTTTAATATTTATCCAACCAGATGCACCAGCAACCGGTGAACTATTAATATTCTTAACATATATCAAAGTATTACCATCCCTCATATTCTTTAAATTAGAATTACTTGTAGTGTCAGGATATATCCATAAAGTATTATAGGATCTCCAAGATTTATCGTAGTATCTAGGTCTACCTAGAATATTATATAACTCTCCTACTGCACCCGGTCTTACACTATCCCTTAAATCTTCATAATTGGATTTATTTAGCCAAGTTTCTATAATAACATTATAGTTTTGTACATCCCATCTAGAGCATTTACACTTTATGTAACAAGAGTTACCACTAATTATTAAATCATTCAAGAGAAATCACTCCAAGATCTTTTCCACTTAGATTCTATTTTTACATCAAATTTATTTGAATTTATAAAGGTATCTGAAATATTTTTAACTATACCTATTTTTCTAGATCTCAAACTAGATATACCATATCCATGTTGAGGTTCAAATATTAAGGTATTAGATGATCTTGAGAATGTACCATCTAAATTAATTACCCATCCTAAAGAATTGCTATATTCTCTTAGAGATCCAGGAACTACATTACTAAATAGGGCATCCCTAGCACCAGAGCTTAAAAAAGTTTCAATAATAATATCATAATCATTTTCATCCCATCTCTTACACCAACATTCTATATAATGATTAGGATATGCAACTCCAGAAAAATAAATCTTCAAACCATGACCATCAGTATAAGTTCCCATTATTCATACACCTCAGATTCTAGGTTAGCCACCTTTCTGGCTATATCATAAGGAGCTTCTCCATATATTATTTTAGTTCTGAATCCATCTTTATCAAATATCTGCTCATATTGAGATATAACAAATTTATCCTTTAGATCTAGATTTGTACCACTGTATCTAAATTTAGTCTTTATATCTACATCCGTTCTTCCATCTATAGTTATTTCTCCAGTAGATATTCCACTTTGATAGGTATCCATTAATCTTTCTGCATAATTTTCACAATCAACGTATGTATTTAATAAATTTTCATTAACTTTATAAAAATGTTTTCCATATTTATCTATAGTATCAGATTCTGCCTCTCCTCTTACATTATCATAATTCCATCCTATAGAATATAGCAGATGTTTTGAGGAGTCATTAGTCCAAGTTTGACCTGAATCAGTTGATCGAGATAAAATTAAATCTGTAGCTGGAACACTTATATATTTTATATTACCACTTATCTCTCCTATAGTTCCTGAACTATATTTACAACCAGCTCCATCAACTAATATAAATCTAAAACCACTCCAATCATATTCATTACCAGCTCCAAATTTATAATTACCATTTAATGTTACATTAGAGACATCCCAAGTTTGTTTTAAACTTCCATCAATATAAAATAAAAAATTAGATCCATCTAACTGGCATTTGTAAGTTTTAGCTCCAGTAGCAAACCAATCTCCTGTTACATATTGAGGATTTTGTGGTGTACTATCATCTATATTAGTACATAATACTGGTCTAACAGCTTTATCAACAAAACCATACAACTTGAAGGGCATATCATCATAAGATGCTGGCCAACTAGCCCAACTTGTATAAAGCTGCCATGATGATCCACCATCAGTAGTTACATAACAACTACCATCTTCATATGGATTAGATACATTTATATTTTTGCCATAAGCTGGACAATTAGAAGTATCTCCATGTTCACACTTTAATACTATAGCATATTCCATATTAGCACTAATATAAATATTATTATTCATATTATGTCTATGAAATAAGAAATTTCCATTACTTGTAGTAACAGATCCAGAAGCTAATGGATTACCATCAGGATGATGACTCGCATCTGTTTTTTCTATGAATGCCCAAAAAGTTATAGTACCACCCAACATCTTTTTTGTATAAGAATATAGATCCGTTAAGATAAATGGAAAATCAGATGTAAATGTTTGTGCATGCCAATAAGCTCCATAAAATCCTTGTGTACCAACTGTTGTAGTTTCATTATAAATTAATTTTCTTTGACTAGATAAATCCAAATTAAATTCAAATCCCATTGTTGGATTATAATCATTCCCACCTGGTGAGGTAGGATCAAATAAACCAAATATTAATTTAGAATGATATTTTTCATATGCATCACTTTTAGGTTGACTAGTATAATTACCTCCAGTATAGTTCTCTATATTGCAGGATATAATAAATTCTCCCAAATCAGTAGTTATACCTCCACCAGTAATACCGAACTCTTTATATCTTATAGATCCTGAAGTATATCCATCCTGAGGAGATAATCCTACTGATGATACATGGAAAATTATGTGCTCATGAGAAGAGTCATAATCTATACTTCCATAGTTATATGGATAAGCGGTACTGGATATATTAAAGTATATATAAGTAGAATCCAATTCTCCTGTATTAGAATCTTGTGCACTATTTATTCTATATAACTTACCACCTACATATGGATCTGAAAAAGAGCTACTTACAGGAATATTAAAAGCTCTATCTTCAGCAAATGTATATGCAGCAGTTGAACCACTAGTTTGTCCACTATAAACTAAAGCATATTTCCTACCACCCTCAAGATATGTATTAGTACTAAAGGGAAACCAAAACCAATCTGCATCATTTATTCCTCCAGATGGCATAACATCCCCCTCTCCTACTGCTAAGGATTTTGTTATTAATACATCCTTAGGTTTATCATCATCATCCAAAGTATATATAACCTGCTTTATAATTTCATCTCCATTTAGACCAGATATAAAGCAATATATAGATACCCCAGATAAAAGATACCTACTATTATCAGCAATAGTACCTACAGTAAATGTTGTTCCGTACATTCTATTAGTAGGTCCTAATATACCATACTCTCCCCCAATCCAATAAGAGGTATTACCACATTTACCACAACTCTTATCTCCAAGACCCTCCATTTTCTTATAAGGAATAGAACCACTATAAGGAGCTGAAAGAGTTCCAACTAAGTTTGGATCATTTGTAATTTTTAATCCATTGCCATCTGGATCTTCTCCATAAGATAAATTAGATAAATTACTATAAGCTAATTTCCAATATTTATCTGATGATGCACCATCATAATTAAATACTAACCATATAGTCTGTCCTCCACTAATATCTATAGAGTCAGGATTTGGATATGAATAATAAGGTGTCCAATCAGGAGGAGACATAATATCGGTACCAATAAATTTCATGGAATCACTGCTAACAAATGCATTTGATACCGGAAATATAGTACTATTACTAGATGGAGATCCATCATCATCTTTTCTAATAGATCCCTTTAAATAATAAGGAGTATTATCACCAGAACTTCTATCTACATAAAGTTTAACTGAACTTAATCTATCAAAATGAAGATTATTCGGAATCTTCATTCTTTGAGCTATGTAAGTGGCATCACTAATAGCTCCATCAGATTTATTATGACCTGATATGTAATAATATCCATCAGGAGATTCTGTATTTTCTGAATATTTCTCATATTCTACTGATCCTATAACTAAAATTGAATTCCTCATTGAGTCATCTGATTTCTCATGAGGAGACATCTCTATTACATCACTTTCATCTACGGTAAACTGAGGAGATAATTTAGGTTGATAATAATTTAATACCTTATCACTATCAACAAAAAAACTATAACCATCCATTTGAGCCATTCTACCTATACAACTCCCTATTTCCATATCAGAAAAAGTAATCTCATTAATATAAGAGCCTAAAGTAGAACCTATTTTAGGAGGTGATATATAAACTCCATTTCCTGAACAATAATCATGAACTAGAGATGATACTATATAAGATGAATATTTGCTGTTATATTTAGTATTAGAAGAAGTTATAAATCTCCAGAGATCGTACGTTCTACCTATAGCTTGAATATCATATACTCTAACCCCTTCTAAAGATTTCTGTATTCTATTAACGTATCCATCGAATTCCAATTCATTATCTATATATATCTTTAATGTATTATTTAAGTCTAGATAACCTTCATTATCAGTAGATAAATTATGAATTCTTAAAGATGCATTTTGATAATAAGATTGATCTGAATTAGTTATGGTAAAATAATCTACATTTCCACCAGGCTCATACTCAAATTGAGTTCCCTGACCAGAATTAAATATTACCGAATATGTACTAACCATTACTTTCTAGCTCCTGTAGCCCTTGCTCTCATCTTTAAATTATCCATAAATCCTTTTACGTCTTGAACTCCTGTAACTGTTATGGGGCCCATTATATTATACTCATCAACATAATTAGTATCACCACCATAAGTAACACTACCTCCAGTGGCTCCACCAAAGAGACCCCCCGTTTGAGCTTGTAAAAATAAATCAGGATAATATTTAGGTATTATTGTTTGTAATATTTTCTCACCAAATTTCTTATTTGTACCCGTTAATGGCACTATAGCTTCTGCACCTTTTTCTCCAACTTCAATTATTTGAGATCCCTTAACTATATCTCCTTTTTGTAGACCGGGTACTATACCTCCCTTAGCCCAACCAAAGGTATAATAATAATAAGAGAACACATGAGAATGTTGCACGTTAATATTGATGCTAGCAGCATTTATTTTTCTCATTAATTCAGTAGCTGCTGCAACTATCAATCCACTAGCTATAGTGGCATGAGATAATAATACAACACTAGCTGATAAAACTTGAGATGAGAATACTCCTCCAGTAGAAGTTAATAGGGTATTAAATTGGTCTGATGAAGAAATAATGTAATTATAAAGAGAGATAGCTGAATTTCCTACTGATTCATACCAGTTTTGTGAAGTTGTGTTTATATAACTTAGCCAATCCCCAGAGCTTTTTAGAACTGATTGTATCCAATTTTGAGATGCAGTTAAGGATGTTTCACTAAAATCTGATAGTACATCATTAAAGGATGATGTTAACATATTGGTAGAATCTGATAGTGAGATAGATACACTTTCGGCAGCAGTTTTTTCTATATTTATCTTTTCTAAAGCTGATTTCTTTTCATTTTGAATAACCCAATCAATTGCAAATTCAAGTTCTTTAGATGAGTCTCCTATTTTTCCTTTAAACTTATCAGCAGCTATAGGAGCTAATCTAGCAATAGTTTCTTCACTTACTCCTCTTTTCTTTAAGCTATCATTTAATTTGCCTAAATTTTCTTCAGCCTGAATCCATAAATCTAGTTTATTGAATTCATAATCATCCTTATTGAACCCAGAATAAGGTTTAGGGGGTAGTGAGTTTCCATACCAATCTCTGGGATCTATATTAGATCCTGGTGGTAAAGTAGGTAATTTTTCATGAACTATTGGGAAAAATTCAGGTATTATAGAAGCTAATATCTTCTCTCCTTCTTTTTTATTAGAACCAGTTAGAGGAATTATTGCTTCTGGTCCTTTTTCTCCAATTAATGCAAGTTGTTGTTTGGTTATAATTCCACCTGATTGAAGTTTTAATAGATGTCCTAATGGACTTTTCTCTATAATATTACGAATACCTGGAGGTAAAGTTATGTTTCCTGCATTTGCTTTTTCTACAGTTCCACGATCTACAACTATATCACCAGGAGCTAATCCAATACTACCAGTAGGTGTATCTGGAATTATTTTTACTTTATCTGGACTAATTACAGTCTGACCCTTTGATAATCCAATACTACCAGTAGGTGTATCTGGAAGTACTACTACATCCTTAAATGGTTCCTCAGGTTTTTTCGGTTCTTCAAAATTTGGTTGTATATTAAAAGTTAAATCCCAAGCATCCATTAATTCTTGGATAGCAAGTTCATGTTGTGGAAGAAGTGTATTTAAAAAATTATCCCAATCTTCATTATCCCATTTTGTTATATTTTTTATATCTCCTCCCATATTCCCAATTATAGTTTTTATAGCGGTTTGTTTATCTGATGATAAACTATTATACCAAGAAACATAATCTGTACCATCCCATAATGTTCCAACTTCAAATTTATATATAAAATTATCAAATGCTCTATTTATTTGATTTTTCTTGGTACTACTTAAATTACTATACCAAGATTTCCATTCGTTTCCATCCCATTCAGTATTTATATCTATTTCAGGAGATACATCCTCTAGTATTCCCTCAAGTGCAGGCATATAATTATCATCTATTGCATCTATAAATGACTTCCAATCTTCTCCTTCCCATTGACTAGCAATATCAAATGAAAACTCATATCCCTTCCCTTTTGCAAAATCTAGTAACGCTTCCAAATTTCCCTTGAATCCTCTCTCTAAAACTTCTTTAAAATTAAATCCAACTGAAAATTCAAACATATCTTCACTAGTAAGACCAAGAAATACCTGTAATTGAGCTGTTAAGTCTAGTAATGCATCCTTAGCTAAATCAAAAGCTGTCTTTAATTCACCAACAGCATCAGCAATTTCATAATAAGGTTCCATAGATGAAAGACTTACTGTAGCTATATTATTAAGATCTTCTAAGGACTTAATCATTAGTTTATTTTTTAATTCAGCTATAGACATTCCTTCTTCATAAACTCCTATACTTTTAGCTGCTTGTATTAGAGTAGCTCCAACTATTAATTCTTCATCACTAAGAGCTCCTAAGGATCCCATGGTAGAAGATGCTTCCTGTCTAGTAACTCCTAATTTATTTAAAAATTCGTCATACACATCTATAACACTAGATGCTGAGTCTGCATTATCCATTAATGATAATGCTAACATAGAATTAGTGTCTATCATACCATTCCAACTATCAACTATAGCATTTTGACTCTCTAACATATCAAAATTAGCCTGAGCTACTTCAAGAGCATTATCTATAATATCATAATAAGCTTGTGCTGTCTCAGCTGTTATAGCTCCTATATCCTTTAAATCAGAAACTAATGGTATTATTGCTTCCCTAAAAGCATCTGTAGCATCCTTTAAGTCTTGTTGTCTTTGTTTATATATTTCAAATATATCTATATTATCTATACCTGCAGCTCTTAATGCATCTAAACCAACTTCTCCCCTATAATATGCCTTAACAACTTCTTGTTGAGATTCAGTTAAAGCATCGAAAGCTCTAGTATGGTCATATTCAATTTCTAATATAGCTCCTTGAGCCTCTTCTATATCAGAATACATTTTTATCATCTCTTCAGTTAACTGACCTTGCTCAGCTAATTTATCAAATAATCCCTCCATTTGTTCATCTTCATTAACTCTTAATTTATATAGTTTCTCTTCTATATCAAATATTTTTTGTTGAGCTTCTAGGTAAATTCTCATCTTTTCTTCTAATATAGTAGAGTGACTTTCTCTGATATTATCCAAAACATTTTGTTGAGCTAAAGCTTTATTATATTTTATCTCAGCCTTTATAGATTTATCTCTAATATTTATGATATTGTTTGCATCTTGTAATAATAATTTCTCTGTATCAGTCAATAATTGAGTATCATCTACTCTATCCTTCAATACTGCATTATATAAACTAGTGTTTGTATTTATTACTGATTGTATTTCAGCTATTTCAGTAGTAAGACTAGCACTAGCTTCTATTAGAGTATTTAAACGCTCTTGTGCAGAAGCTGCTTCATCTGAACTTGATCCATATTGTAGAATAGCTCTAGATAATTCCACAGCTGCATTTTTTTGATCTCTCATTATTATAGTTTGTCTAGCCTGTTTTTCAGATAATTCAAATGTTTTTGCTGATGCATCTTCTAATATTCCTACCCATTCATCTAGATTACCTCCTGGCTCATCACCCGATAAATCTTCAGAATAGGATCTTATACCAGTTAACAAATCTTTAACGGCTGTTAATAACAACTCATCAGTTTTAGTTGATTTTGCTTTAGCTGCTTCATATTCTTCAGTTTTTTCTATTAATATATCTAAACTATCTGCATTATTAAGATATGCATCATTTAGAGCATCCAATGCTACTTTCTCATCTTTATCTGCTTGTATAGCATTTTCTATAGCTACTTGATATCCTATATATTCATCCGATAAATCTACTACAGCTCTTAATTTTTCTTTATTCTTAGTTGCAGATGCTATTAAATTATTGACATATTCTACTGTTTCCTTACTTATATTTTTCATTATTGCTCCAACACCTTCAATTGATTCTATATTACCCCAAGTTTCTAGAGCTTCTCTTAATTCTTTTTTATTTATACCTATATATTCTTCAGTATCATCCATTAATCTTTTATAAACCTCTCTAAGATCTTTTTCTGTTATTTTCATATCCTCTGCAAACTTTCCAATATTTATAGCGGACCAAGGATCCTCCTTATTTTCAAAGTATAATTCAGACATAGCTCCCCAGAATTTTCTCATATTTTTAGTAGATTTTAATAATACACTATCAGTATCTTCCATTATTCCCATCTGAATAGCCATCTCTTCACTTGAAGATCTAACATATCTAGATATTTTTTGCTGACCTCTTCCAAACACAGCAAATGCTGCAACCACTGCACCTATAGCTACAGCAAACCAAGTTAAAGGATTCGTTAATAAAGCTGCAGTTAGAGATTTTATAGCACCTGTTAAAGCAACTGTTGAGCCAGTTAAAACAGCTTGAGATCCAGCTGCCTGAACGTTAGCTACTGATTCAGCTAATACAGCTTTATGTAGCATAAGAGAGACACCTACATATGTCTTCTTATAAGTAACTAACATCCTTATGAATTTAGCTAATGGAAGTAATACTTTATAGTAAAATACTGTAGCCTTAGCAACAGCCCATAATATTAATTTTAAACTTTTCATTATGACGAAATACATAATTATTACTGGTAAAATAGGCTTTATAATATTATACAAAGATAAAAATGAATTAACTAAAGTAACAACACCATTAACCATTCCCTGTATTAGAGGCTTTAATTGATTAAATGTACCTGTTAAAGTAGTGAATATACTATTTAGAGTGCTACCTAAACCTAAGAGCAGAGGTTCAAATGTACTTAATAAACTTGTTAATATATTTTCTATTGATGGAGCTAGCTGCTCTCCTATATTTATTGCTATTCTCTGCATTTCATCTGCAGTTTTCTTTAGAGTTCCCCATAAAGTTTCTTCTTGAGCTTGAGCTACTGCTTCCGTAACTCCTAAAGCTAATTTATATTGAGTTATCATTCTAGCTATCGAATCTGCATTTTCCACTAATACTACTGCTGCACCTGCTGTTCTTGCTCTAAACATAGTTGCAGCTTCTGCAGCACCAAAGTTTGCTGCTTGTAATTTATATAAAATATCAACTATGGAATGTATATTAGGATCTAAATCTTGCATGGTTAGCCCCATACTCTCAAACATAGTTCTTGCTCTATCAGTTGGTTTTAGTAACTTAGTTAGAACCATATTTAAACGTTGTCCAGCTTGTCCACCTTCCATACCAACATTAGCTAATGCTGCTACTGCTCCTACTGTTTCTTCTACTGATACTCCTAAGGTACCCGCTATTGGAGCTACATATTTCATGGCTTCCCTTAGCTTATCCATGGTCAAAAATGATGATGTAATTGCGGATACAAATACATCCGTAACTCTAGCGGTATCTTCTAGAGTTAGATTAAATGCTTTAATGGTTGTTAATACTGCTTGTGTAGCGGTATCGAGTTCAGCTTGAGTTGCTGCAGCATAATTTAGTATGGGTATAACTTCTTGTTCAGTTATTTTAGATATATCATAACCTGCTGATGCTATACTGTAAAAAGCCTTAGCTACCTCTAAAGAGCTATATACGGTCTTTTTGCTTAAAGTTTCAGCTAGATCAGATACTCTATCCTTAACTTCTTCAAAGGCTGATCCTAGATATCCCGATACAGTTACGGCATTTGTAATGGCTCTCTCATATTCAGAAAATGTTTCTATAAGAGATGAGAATGCTTGTCTAATTCCCATAACTAACTGTACACCTATACTGAAGGTAATATAGTGAACTATTTTAGCCATAAAGGATCTTAAAGATAATAATCCAGCCATTCCAGTTTTAGCACCAGATGCTATACCGGTTCCCATTCTTTGGGCTGATTTAGTTATGGATGCTCCTCCTACCTTAAATTGACCATCCACTTCTCTAACGGTATTTTTAACTTGATATAATGGTCCTAAGATTTTTTGTAAAGATGCCCTAACCTTTTCTGCATATGCTGCTGCATCTCTTGGATCACCAAATAAGTTTTTACTTTTACCAGCACCCTTTGTAGCTTCTTTAGTTATGGTTTTGTTCATCTTTTGAACTTCAGTTCTAAGTTTACCCATTTGGGAAGTAAATCCCTTTATGTTAGCATCTACATAGACCGTTAATTTTCCGAGAGAGCTCATTTTAATCTAATATTTTAATAATAAATAAATTTAAACATTAATTTTAACATAAATTACTACTTTACATGACATATGTGCACAGCTTCTCTATCGTACTTTGGTGAGTAATACCAAGGGAATTGATAATTGAAGTAGGATTTCCATTCTAGCACATAGATACCAAGATCATCTGTAGTCTGAGTAGATGCAAAGTATTCATAGACTCCAGTACCTATATGATGACCAGAGACTGGACCCATATTTATTGAACCATCTGGATTATACATAGTAAAGAATGCCATATTTCCGGAGCAATCTATATTTGTAGAGCCTGAAGTGTATGTAGTATAAGTACGAAATGTAGTTCCTCTTTCATAGCTTGTAAGCGACATATTTATTTCTTCTTTTTATTATTTATTTTATACATATTATTACATTATCCTTCCGATGTACCTACAGAAGAATTATTACGTTGCGATTTACTTTGAGTAGATTTATGTTTTTCATCGGTATTTATTGTAGATTTATTGACTTCTGACTTTGATATTGATGATTTAAGTCTTTCTGATATATTTATTGTTGGTTTATGTCTTTCGGTTGTAGTTACTACTAAAGATGTTGGATGTAACTCACCTATCCATCTACAATCATATATAGCTGAATCAAATTTAGACCAAGTAGTATCTCCTGTACCATCATGATCAAAAAACCCACAGATGTAAGATCCCATATTTAATCTCCTAGTATTTTATTTAAATTTATTCCATACAAATCTATAATTTTATTATTACAATATTCCTTATGTTTAAATCCAAGGCATTTTCTATGTGTTATTGCAGGCAATGGAATAACTAAAAATTTATTAATGTGATGCCAATGAATATCCACCTCTTCAGGAAATGGATTTTCCATAATAGGTATAAATTTAAGATTCCTTCCATGTTTAGCAGCACCTCTAATTATTGCTCTTTTTCCACTTTTTGTCTTTCTATATTTCTTCATATATTCTTTTAAATCTTTCTTATGTTTCTTAATATATTTCCTATTTTTTTCTAATCTCTTTTTTTTATTAATAAGTTCATAGTTTCTCCAATATTCTAAACGTCTCTCTTTATTTTTAATAAACCAATCTTCATATAATTCTTTATCACAAGTTTTACATCTATAATTAAGTCCATCTTTAGAGGAAGATTTATTTGAGAAATTATCTAAAGATTTATATTTATTACATCTTGAACATTTTCTTAATATGATATTAAATGTCTGTTCAACTGGCATTAAGCAACTCCTCCACCTTGATAACTTCCTGAAACCCAAATCCAGCCAGTTGGACCTCCACTTGGATAGAAATATAAGTGACTTGAGCTTATAGTTCCCCATTCCCATGTAGCACCATCAGATGATGTTGATCTCATACCTGATGCTGAATTAAAGCAACCTGAATTCCATATCCATCCTAGAGCAACATGAGATGTTCCAGAGTATTGAGGAGTAATGAAGTATGTGTGTGTAGATACTGCAGCAGCTGCAGTCCATTCTACTTTTATACTTTGATGAGATGTACCCTCAGAATAATAAAATGGAGCATCATAATCAAAAGGTCCAGTCTGTGTATCTTCAATATCATGAGGAGCCTCTCTCATACATATCTTTGTAGTAGCTCCAGCTCCCATCTTTATCCATGAGAATCCACTATTATAGAATCCTATATCCATTTGCTGCTCTGTACCACCTGCACCAAGAGTATCTCCTCTAGTTCCTATTTCATCTCCAGTAAAAGCATCGTAATCTGCAGTTGTTAAGGGAGTGGCTTGAGTCCCTTCTTGAAATCCTACTGTAGCACCACCTACAGTTTCATCAAAAATGAACACTCCAGATGCCCAAACTATTGTAGATCCAGCAGTAATTGCTTCGGTGGAATAATAGAAAAACGATCTTGTAATATTAGTTTGCCAATCTTTAGGTTGACTCTGTACAGCTTCAACTGCATCAAAGTAATCAGTGCCTGCATCATCAGTGGTAGAACCCGTAGTAGCATCATGACAATTATCCCAGCTAGTTTGTTGATCCGCATGAATTGCTGTATAACCAACCCATCCATCTCTAGAATCATTCAAATAGGTATCAGCATCAATGTAATAAGGTGGAGTTTGAGTTAATAACCAATCATTACCTGAAGGTGTAGTTGATTTTTCATATATTATTGTACCATCTGCCTCTTCAAATAATCTATGGGTCACTCCTTGGCGTGGACATAAATTTGTATCTGATTCAAATCTTGGATGCCCAAGTTTAACAGAGTAATCAGTATTACTAGATAATCTAATTGTAAAGTTATCATTTGAATCAGGAGTGTATACTTTTACATTACCAGATGTAACAAAGTCATTAACTATCTCAAATCCAGTTAATTCTATGATTTCTTGATATCTAAGATCAGTTAACCACCAATTTATTTTAAAGTAACTTCTAGATCTAATATTAGTTACTCTAGTATCCAATTCCACTAGACTAGATACAGGACTTCCTCCTGGAAAGCTAGGTCTATGGATTATTCTTGATGCACCAGATAATCTTGTGAAATTAAAGAAGACTGGCAATAGAACCATATAAGGTCCTGTCCATGCCTTATAAGGTGTAAAGTCTATTCTATAATCATCATTTATATATGGTCTTATAGTTTGGAATTTAGATAAGACATTTCCACTTCTAAACCCTATCTTAAATTTATTACTTGAGGTAGTCCAATGATGACTCCAATCATAGCCAGATGGAGTACTCTCAAGATGTAATTCTTTATCAATATCCTGTAACTCTTCAACAGATGGATTCTCTCCATAACCAGATGGAGAAATGAAATGAATTGGGACACCTGCAGCATATAGGATATTACGAGAGGTTCCAGAAGGTCTAATAACTTTATAAGTCTTTCCTCTACTTTCTCTTAACTCTTCATCAGGATCTATATCCCAATCATCATATATAGACATACTTTACTCTTTTAATAATTTTTTATTTAAGTCTAGTTTTTTTCTTATCTTTTTGATGTTTATTAGAGCAAAGAATATTAATCCCCAACCAATTAACTGCATCGGATTTATTCCTACACTAAATATAGCTACCACTAATATTACTACAAGTATAGGTTCTAGATAATCTAATGCACCTGTAGCTACCGCACCAATAGTCTTTATACTCTTTACAAGAAATAGATAAGCTCCTAAACTACAACATAATACAAGGATTATTATATACATCCAATTAGTTGAACTTAATGATACTACATCATCTAATTTAAAATTACCAAGAGTAAGGTATATTATTGGTATCGCAATTAAAAATTGCCAAAATACCTTAGAGAAGATATTTGCTTCAATTTTTTCATTAATCTTACAATATATTGCATAAACTATTGAAAATATCATTATCGCTAGTATTCCTAACATTTAATCACCCATACCAATTTACAATAAACGCACCAATAAACCCAATAGCAAGAAGGACCATGGATTTCCAATACAATCTCTTATCTTGAATCATATTAATAATTTCAATTATTAATGGAAATGTCCATGCTAAAGCCAGAAATTGGATTACCTGCAATTCACTTAATGCAACCCAAAATGCTATAGTGTCTATGGCAAACAGTAATGACAGTAATAAAATACTCTTATGAGATTTCAAATCCCTTATAGGATGTATATCCAATAATGGACACATAAGAGCTAATATAGCTGATGCTAATGTTAATCTAATGATTAGTATAGTCTCTGGACTAGATTCTAGCATAGCTAGTTTTCCAATGGGTACCATTGCTGCAAAGAATAGTGCAGATAGTATTCCATATATATATTCTAATTTAAGTTTCATTAGTTTTTTACCTCTGGATGAATACCCCTTAATGACCAATCTTCACTTTTAAGACCTTCTGCAAGTTTATTTAACCTTTTAACTTCTGAATCATTTAAAGTATCATCTATTATGTTTAAATTCACTCCTTTTGAGAATTCATATGCTATATCTTTAATTACATTTTCTATATCTAAATCTGGTTTTTCATCTAAAATACTTCCAAGTAAATCATTCATATCACCAGTAAAATCAATTTTATTATTATATTTATCATTATCAAATTTAAAGACTTTATTCATTAAGTCTGTATTTATTCTAAAAGATACCATCATACCAAACATATAATTATTATTTCCCCAATCTAACCACAGGAAACAACCAAACTTTCTTGTTTTTCCATTTGATATGAATAGTAGATCATTGCCACGAAGATCACAAAAACACTTTAAACCTCTTTCTCTTAATACTTTAATGGTTGCAGAACTGAACTTTCTTTCTATATTTGATTTTTGTCTCTCGATATTATCACCCGTTAGTTTGATATGTAAAGTGTACCATACCGTTGCTGGATCCCAAACTATAGTAGTATCCAGATTATTAGTAGTTTTATCAAATGATCTAATTATATCTACATCTTCTGAGATTTCATCTAAGTTAAGATAATCCTCTAATTTATTTTTATAGTGAACATCCACTAATGTTTTATTTGGCATAACAGCAAATAGGGTTGGTGTTGTGATATCATAAATTCTTGAGTACTCCCAAGATGTATAAAAATGATTAGAGTCAACGGATCCTAAATTTATATATCTTAATTCAGTCATTTTAATATACTCTCATACTAATTATGTACTCAATCCTAACTGTACCCATTCATAACCATTAGCATCATTATGGAGACAAATAAATACCCAAGATTTCTTGTCTGTACCACCAGATGCTACTATTATTTGACCTTCATATGCAACTGCTGCAGCTGGTTTATTTGTTCTATATATAGGAGCAGTCCAAGCTCCTGATATAGCTGCAGATGATACTGCATTATAGGTAACTGTCCCTGCCTGAACATTACTTGAGAAGTCATATAAAGATTTCCCTAAGGATGAAGGGTATGCTAATATTTGACCTGAAACTGAATTAGTCCAATTATATGCAGCTTGAGCATTAGATGATACATTATCAATATAATTTCTATTTACATTTGAGCTTCCAGTAAAGTTAGAAACTGCATTAGAACTACTTATATAATCATCTATAAATATAGCCAAACTACCAGACACCATACCAGTACTTTGTATGGATAAACCTGATGTAGCAGTAGGGGTATTCCAATCTATAGATCCCAGACTATCACCTGATCCAGCTTCATATATAGCTATTTGTGCTGATTGATAAGCTTTAGTATATTCATGTCCACTTGCTACAATATTGGATATCTTTGATGATGAATCTGAAAACCAATTATAAGTTGATGTATATTTGGTACCAGAATCTATATTCTGAGATATTTTACTAGATGATGCATTATACCAATCATGAGCCGCTTCCCAATCAGATGAGTTATCAGTAACTGCTGAATAATTCCCAGCTCCATCTCCCTTTACTAATCCATTTACTCCATCTACATTAGTTATATGAGTAGATATACTTTGAGATGAGTCATCATACCAAGACCATAGTGTATTACCGGAACCTATTAGGAAGAAGTTACTACTGATTGTAGCCCCAGGAACTCCAGTTGCATTATTTAAAACATAAGCCTTTATAGATTGTTGGGTAGCTAAAGCTGTATCTGAGTCACTATCCATCTCATCTTCATCTAAGATATTGGTTACTTCTACTCCCATCTTGAGAGCAGCACTTGATATCTTTTGTGAAGATAGAGCTCCAACAAATCCAAATGCAGTTATAACTCCATCTGACGAATCATCTCCACTATTTAGTAGATAATCTGAGTGAGCTTGGGTATTATCCTGGCTATGATCATAAGCTAATGCAAATTTAGCTCCAGATGTATACCAACCAGAATACTTAGATGATGAACCAGCAAACCAATCATAAACTATCTTATGTTGGGATGACACACCAGCACCTAATGATGATGGATAGAATGAACCACTTCCTGCCATTGAGTCTAATTTACTATTTATTTTAGTGTTTATACTACCAGACATTGTTGATAACTTTTCTCCGGATGCACTATACCATCCCCAAAGAGTGTTACCAGATCCCACTAAGAAGAAGTTACTACTTATAGTAGTTCCAGGAACACCAGCTGTATCACTCTTATTATTAAAGGTATCCCAATCAGTTGATGTTAGATAACCATCATTATCAGTATCTGCAGCAACTGTAAATTTAGCACTAGACATTATATAATTAGAATTAATAGTAGAACCACTACCATAAAATCTACCATTTATATTAGTACTATGAGCAAAGTTAGCTACAGCATTAGTGGATGCTATATAGTCTTCCATAAATATAGCTAAGTTTCCTGATAACATACCTCCACCTTGAACTATTATTCCTGATGCGGCAGTAGGGGTGTTCCATGAAATTGACCCTAAACTATCTCCTGATCCGGCATCATAAGATGCTACCTGAGCAGAAAGATATGCTTTCCAATAAGATGTTCCTGATGCAAGTTGTGACTGTGTTACAGGTGAGTATACTGCTACTTGAGCGGAAGCGTAAGCCTGGCTATATTCACCACCAGATATTACAAATCCAGAAGGATGAAATCTATCTATTGAGTTAGATGATGTGATATAGGATGTTGCATCAAAAGATGTACCAGTTGGTGCATAGTGATTTCCTAACCATTCCAATAAATTGCTTGATGGAAAGTGTAAATCAGCATTACTTGAATGTAAATTATTAGCTAATCCTAAATCAGATGGGTAATAATTAAAAAGAACATGGTCTACTATAGCACCTGATATGGTATCAACATAATGTTTATTAGAAACCCCGCTAGCATAAGTTGGGTCAGATATTCCAGAAATCTCTCCAATAAAGTCAACTGATCCACTAAAGTAGGAGGCTCCAGATACTTGTAATTTATAATTTCCTAAATCAAAATCACTATGTCCTACAGTAACTTCATTTTCATAATATATACCACCCGTTCTAGAACTCCATTGTCCTCCATTACCATCTGATCCTCCAGATGGCATAGCTTCCCAGTTTGTACCATCCCACATTATTCCTGAATTTAAAAACTCAGTTGAATCCCAATTAGTTATTCCATCTTGTATCTGGAACATAGCTGATTGAGCTGATGCTAAAGCCTTTTTACCTAAAGTTGATGGATAATATTTACCAAGTAAGATACCACTATTTGCAAAGTTAGATACTACAGATGAACTAGCTATATAATCCTCTAAGAATATTGCTAAGGTACCTGATACCATTCCACCTCCCTGTATATTAACACCAGATGTGGCTGTAGGAGTGTTCCAATTAATTATACCTAAACTATCACCAGCTGAAGTATATAATGCAATTTGTGCACTTCTATAAGCCTTTGAATATTTTAAACCTGATTGTAGGTATGAACCAGAAATTAGAGTATGAAAACTATGTTCCTTTAGAGATTGAGCAGATAGATAAGCACTATGTAATTCTGAGCCTGATGCCCACGATATAACATCTCCTGTAAGAGTAATACCATCTCCACCTGATAAGTTTGTATCATCTCCTATATCAATACTAGCTTTGAATGCAAGATCTTGTAAAGCTTGTGTACTTGCCCAAGCACCATGAAGTTGTGTACCTGATGCCCATGATATAGTATCTCCAGTTAAAGTTATCCCTTCTCCTGCAGAAAGATTGGTATCATCAGATATATCTACTGAATCTTTAAATGCTAAAGCTCTTAAAGCGTTAGCTGATGCAAATGCTCTTGAATATTCATTACTAGATGCATTATACCAATCACTTAATATTTTAACATTACTTGAAACCCCAATTCCTAAAGTAGATGGATAATAATTAAATAAAACATGACTTACTATAGCTCCTGATATGTTATCTACATACTTTTTACTAGATGCTCCACTATCATATGTAGGAATTGCAACACCTGATATCTCCCCTAAAAAGGTTACTGAACCACTAAAGAATGATGCACCTGATACTTGAAGTTTATAATCTCCTATATCAAAACCTGAATGTCCTAAGGATATTTCCCCAGAATAATAAATTCCACCAGCTCCTAATCTCCATTTAGATGCTGCTCCTGTACCTGCATATAAACTTCTAGCATTACTAGAGTAAGACATCAAAGATTTACCTAATGAGCTAGGATAGAATGCTCCTGAAGCATTGTAAGAACTTGTTAAAATAAATTTACTCTGAGTTGTGCTACTATCAGCAAATAAACTTAAAGCGTTTGAACTAGTAATATATTGAGTTGCATCGAATCCACTAGATTCATAACTAGCAATTTGTGCTGAAGCGTATGCCTTAGAAAACATAACTCCAGATATTAGAGTCTTTTCTCCTGATATGACATAATATGGGTCTATATCAGTTCCATTCCAAATTCCAGTATCTATAGTTCCTACAGTAGTTATGCTAGCTTGTGTAAAATGAATATCAGAGTTAGCTGAATGTAATGTATTTATTAGAACCTGAGAAGATACTCCCTTTCCTAAACTTGAAGGATAAAAAGCACCACTTGCAGCATTAGAGTCCAACTTACCATCTATTTTTGTATTTATAGAAGAGCTTCCTGCAAATTTAGCTATAGCACTAGTAGACGCTATGTAATCTTCAATGTATAATGCAAGACTTCCAGAGGTTTTACCTAGATTAGTTATTTTTAAACCCGATGATGCTGTTGGAACTTGCCAATCTATTGTTCCTAAGTCATCACCACCAGTATCAGTATAGGATGCTACTTGTGCACTTAGATAAGCTTTCCAATATTCCGAACCAGATTTTAGCATACCTTGTGTAACAGAGTCATCATCTACCTTTATAGTCAAAGAGCCTGAGGTCATTCCAGTAGTTCCATCTAGTGATATTCCATCACCAGCTGTAGGAGTAGTCCATGATATTTCTCCAAGATTATCATATTGAGTATGAGTGTGATTTCCTTCAGCTACATCACCAGCGGATGTACCAAAGTCTGAGAAAGCTGGATCCTTTAATAATTGAGCTGACATATAAGCTTTCTGCCAGTTAGCACCTGATTTTATGACATCCTGTGGGATATCTCTTAATGTTACTTTAAGTGAACCTGATACTGCTGAAGTTCCTACTAAAACTACTCCAGAAGCTTGTGTCGGTGCTCCCCATGTAACATCACCTAAATTATCATATAAATTCTTTGCATTAGATGAGAATGATATCAAGGTAGAACCTAAAGTAGATGGGAAAAATCTACCAATTGTTTCTGAAGATGCAATATAATCATCTATATATTGACCTGATATAATAGTATGGAAAGCATGCTCTTTGAGAGCTTGTGTAGATGCGTATGCTTGTGAATACTCATTACCTGAGATAACAAATCCAGATGGATGATATAGTGATTTAGTATTGGAAGAAAATCCAACATAAGCTAATGCACCACTCCAAGAGGTGCCTGATGCACCTTTAGGTTCGTATAAATTTGAAGCATTTGAAGAAAAGTCCATCAAAGATTTACCTAGAGATGATGGATAATAATTATATCTTACATGATCAACTATTGCTCCTGATATTGCATCAGATTCAGTTTCTGTATAATATCTTCCATCATGATGATGTAATGTAGATGCATCTCCAGTACCAGTTAAAGTATTAAAGTTAGTATCATCTGTAGAAGTTAAGTGATAATATTCACCAGCTGTACCTCCTTGTATTCCACCTAAATCGTTATGCTGGTCAACTGAACCTGCTGTGAATTTAATTACCCAGGGAACTGAAAATTCAGCATTACTTAAATCAGTCTCTCCTTGTTCAATAATTAATCTAGCAATCAAGGATGCATTATTAGTTATTAAATCTGGAGTAGAACTTGGAGTAGTTGCATCTTCTGCTTCAGCTAAATTATAACCCCCTTGACCATATAGAATATTCAAATCTCCATCAGATTCAAGAAATAACCAATGGATTCCATATTTACTATTTCCAACTGTATTAAGAGTTCCAGTACCATCATCATAATAATTTGGATCAACATCTGTTTGACCACTCTTTGCAATCCATCCTCCAGCACCATCTCTATACCAATAAGTAAATGTTTCATCATGTATATGTCCATCTATTGTAGCATCTGGAATTGCCTGCCAAACCCCAATTCTAGTATATCCAGCACTACTAGGTTCTATAGCAGAACTCACTTGATAGATACCATCATTACCAGTTGAATCTTCAACTTCAATAAAGTATCCCATAGCTAGATGTGGGTCTTTAGAACCAGTAATTGCAAACCATCTTTCAGATTGATTCACTGCAGTTATGTCATGATAGTGACCAGTATCAATACTTGGCATAGTAAATTTATTTAATCCTTTCCAGAAAATACCATCAGTTACAGATAAGCATAATGGATGTCCAGATTGTTGTGAAGATGCAGCGACTAATCCTGTACTTCTTTCTAAACCATATACCTCTCCAAATCTCTGTTGGACTTTCTGTCCAAGAGCTGGAAATCTATATCCACCTTGGAATATATGAAGTTGAGACATTGTTCCAGTAGTAGTATCATTATATACTTGACCTATTGGAAATTGAGAATTCTTATTAAATCCAGATGTTGTTTTATGTGCATATTTAGGAGAACCAGAATTGTAATCTACATAAATATAATTTATTCCTTCATCTAAATATATATTTGATGAGGCATCTATCTCAGAAACCCATCCCTCTGCAGTATCGTGAGTATCCTCTTTTACATAGACAATTCCTCTACTTATATCTATAGCACCTGTACATGCAGCAGTTCTAGTGATAATTCCACCAGATGTTAATACTGATGCATCCATCATTGAATTATACATGCATACATCATCAAAGATTGTGTCTCCATAATAATCTATTCTTACGTCATGTGTATGAACTCCAGATATAGCCTGTGTAGATATATAAGGAAATGTTCCATAACTAGATGGATGATATCTTCCTATAATGTTAGAACTACCAGGGAATTTTGCTATAGCAGATGCTGATGCTATGTAATCTTCAATATAAAAAGCTATACTACCAGATGTTTTACCAACTCCAGTAGCTATTAATCCTGATGATGCAGTAGGAGTTTGCCAATTAACTACTCCTAGACTATCTCCAGTGTCAGAATAAGAGGCAAGTTGTGCAGACATATATGCCTTTTGCCAATTAGCACCGGATTTAATAACGTTTTGTGGAATATCTCGTAAGGTTACCTTTAAAGCACCTGATACAGCAGAGGTTCCTACTAATATCACTCCTGATGCCCGTGTAGGAGTTCCCCATGTTATATCACCAAGATTATCATATAAATTAGATGCATTACTTGAAAAGTCCATTAATGACTTTCCTAATGTAGATGGATAAAACTTACCTAAAGCTGTAGAACTAGCAACTGTATTAGCTATTACACTAGAGGAGGCTATATAATCTTCTATAAAGATGGATAAAGTACCAGATACCATACCACCTCCTTGAACCATTGCTCCAGAGGTTGCAGTTGGAGTGTTCCAATTAACTATTCCTAAGCTGTCTCCTGTATCTGAATAAGAAGCTAACTGAGCACTCATATAAGCCTTTTGCCAATTTGCTCCTGACTTAATTACATCTTGTGGTATATCTCTTAGTGTTAATTTTAAACTACCGGATACTTTACCGGTACCTACTGTTATAAGTCCTGATGCATATGTTGGTGCATTAAAGGATATGGATCCTAATTCAGTCTCATACTGTGCTATCTGAGCTGACATATAGGCTTTCCAGTATTGAGAACCAGATGCTAATTGAGATTGAATTACTGGAGAATAAAGAGCTACTTGTGCCGATGCATAAGCTTGACTATACTCAGCTCCAGATATAACATATCCAGAGGGATGATACAATGATTTTGTATTTGATGAAAACGAAACATAAGATAAAGCCCCCGACCAAGATGTACCTGAAGCTCCCTTTGGTTCATAGAGATTTGATGCATTAGAAGAAAATGCCATTAAAGCTGCACCGAGAGAAGAAGGATAAAATGCTCCACTTCCTGCAATTGAATCTAATTTAGAGTCAATTTTTATAATGATTGCAGAACTATCAGCAAATGTTGATAGAGCTACACTTGATGCAATATATAATTCGTGATCAAATATATCACTAGCTGAAGAGAATTCATATGCCTGTCTAGCATTACTAGATACCGTTGTTAAAATTCCAGATTCATTTACACCTAGAGTCACAAAATTACCACCATCAATATAGGTCATTGTGGTATCAGTTTGGATAACCCCATCATTTGATGCATTACCTATATAATCTGCCGTAGCACCAGCATCTATTTTCACTGTGAAATTATCTACTGCACCTCCTCCACCAGCAACCTTTGTTACTTGCCAGGTTCCTGCAGCTTCATTCCACTTTAAACCGGAGTCGTGATAAGCATGAGAATCAAAGTTTCCTATTACATCAGCTAATCCTGATAAAGGATGATTATGAGATCCACTCGCTACAGCAGTTGATGTTCTACCCCATGTAGCAAAGGCTGGTTCTCTTAATAGTTGAGCAGATGCATACGCTTGACTATATTCTCCTCCTGATACTACATAACCAGATGGATGATATAAAACTTTAGTGTTAGATGAAAAACCTACATATGCTAAAGCACCAGACCATGATGTTCCAGATGCACCTTTAGGTTCATATAGGTTAGAAGCATTGGATGAGAAATCCATCAAAGCTCTTCCTAAAGCTGATGGGTAAAATTTACCTAATAAATTTGAAGATGTAATATATAATTCACTATCAAATTGATTACTATTTGCTGAGAACCAAGCACCAGCTGCAGCATTTGAAGATACTTCATCTATATATGTTTTATTAACTACGGATGATGCTGTGAATATAGATAAAGCGTTAGCTGAAGTAATATAAAGAGTTTGATCAAAAAGATTACTATTAGCTGAGAACCAAGCTCCTGCTTCAGCATTACTAGAAACTGTATCTAGATAAATCTTATTTACATTAGAACTTCCTGGAAATAATGCTGATGCATTAGCAGAGAACTGTGCTCCATCAAAAGCATTACCTGAAATATTAAGATATCCAGGTACTGATATAGAAAGAGCTACATCTCCTGATATAGCATATGTTCCAGTCATACCAGCTATACTAGAGTCAGCTGCAGTGAACGTTTGCCAGTTTGATATACCTCCAGCTTGTGATGCCTGAGAAGACCATTTACTTTGTGAAGTATCCCAGGTTAAAACGTCTCCTCCAGATTTATTAGTCATATCAGAAATATCATCAAGATCAGCTAAATTTTCTTTAATCTTACTAGCTAAACTACCTGATATATCAGAAAGTTTTTGTGCTGATGCATCATACCAAGTCTTAGCATCATGTGCATTACCGGATATATTTAGATAACCAGGAACTGATATAGATAATGCTCCTGTACCTGATACTGAATATGTACCAGTAAATCCAGCTATACTATTATCAGCTGCATTAAAATCTCTCCAATTTGATATTCCTCCAGCTGTGGATTCATATAGAGCTATCTGAGCTGAAGCGTAAGCCTTTTGAGCTTGTGTTGATATTGTGGTATATCCTAATACCGTTAAAGTTTCATCTTGTGTACCGCTTATAGATACGCTACCTCCAAATGGAGTTATACCAGTGCCAACACCTAGATTATACCAACCAGTTATTCCACCTGTAGTGGAATCGTAAACAGCTATTTGTGCAGAAGCATATGCCTTAGAATATTTATCTCCTGATGATGCAAACTCTGATAACTTTTGTGCTGAAGCTAAATACCAATCCTTAGAATCAGTATAATCACTCTCTACTGATATTGATTTACTTCCAGCTGAGCCAGTAAGATCTATACCAGTGCCAGTTGTTCCCCATTTAAGTGAACCATCAGCACCAAATGCTTCATCCCAATATAATATCCTATCTCCACCTGGATCAGATAGATCTTCAAAACCTAAATGATCTAAATCTATTTCTGAACCATCCCAAGTTAATCCATCACCAGCTATCTGACTTCCTCTTTCTTTATAAGCATCAGTCAATTTACCGCTAGATGCATCATACCATAATTTTATAAGTTTAAGATTGCTAGATACTCCCGCTCCTATAGATGAAGGGTAAAATCTATATATAGCGTTAGCACTAATTATATATAGAGTTTGATCAAATTCATCTTGTGCTTCTAGTGTATCTAATCTACCATCAAATCCACTTGATATTGCAGTGATCTTAGTCCAATTTACATTAGATGAACCTGCATAATCATCATCTAAAGATGATTTAGTGAAGTGTATTGAAGAATCTTGTCTATGGGTACTATATGATCCAGATAATCCTGCACCAAAACTAGATGGATAGAAATCATCTAGATACTGAGTTGTACCGCTAGGTTGATAATTAATCTTTATATGTTCTACTATAGCTCCAGAAATAGCATCTACTTCTGATTCAGTGTAATATAATGTATCTAACTGTCCTCCATTGAGCTCAGTTTCAGTATAATATCTAGAATCATGAATATGTAGAGATGTTTCTCCACCATCAGTTAAATCAGTTTTCTGAGTAGTTGTTAAGTGTATATTTGTATTTGAGCTATGTCCATAGCTATTACTAGATATTAATTCCGCAAAGTCTACAAAATCATCCCAGTCCTGTGATAATATTATATCACCGGCACTCTTATTATCGTTAAATGCCATTATTTATTCTTAATATATAGTTATTTTACCATTACCCATAACACATATTTTACCATCATCTGTGGATTTAGTATCTATCCATGACATAATTTTATAATCCTAATTTAAATTAATTTAATATAATATACTTTAACAAAAATAACATAAAAATTAAGAATGCTAAATCCCAAGCGACGAATAGTATTAAAATAGTTCAAATGCTTTGGGATGTGTCATTATTAATTTTAAAACATAATATTTAAACATACATATTGAGATTTATCTTCTCCTAGTTTTTCCCTTGCTAGATTTAGATTTCTTCTTAGCATCTTCATAAGCTTTATGTTCTTGTTCAGCTTTCCAGATGATGTGTCTCTCAAGAAAGGATACACCCGCTGGATCTTCTTCTCTTAGTTTACCTAGTTGTTTAGGAGTTACATGTAGAAATTCACAAACCCTTGCTTCAAGCTGGCCTAACCCGCTTTTAACGAAAGGTCTGCATCTCTTCTTCAGTTAATCCTGTACCTTTTTGGGTTTCTTTAATTAATTCAGTTATAAAATTCTGTAGAGTTGCAAAGGATATCTTCTCCTTCCAGAATTCCTCATCTAATTTAGTATCAACACTGAGTTTTGCTGCTAATTCCGGTAGTTTATCGTATATATCAACCATTTTTTGTAATGATTTGGTATCCATTCTACCTTCATAAATAGCTGCTTCTGCTGATAATCTCATGATGGTCATCATCTCTACTTGAGTAGGCCTTCTAGATTTTATCATTCTCTTTGTTTCTGGTGAAGAGTAGAAAGAGACTTCCAATAGGTCTTCTTTATAATCCCTTTCTAATTTATCTCTTGTAGCTATTTGTTTTATAACTGATTTAGTGTCCACATTCTTTTTCTTATTTATTTTATTTTTGAGCTCATCAAAGCTCTCTGGTGGACTAGAATCTTTTTTCTTAGTTTCTTCAGCCAAATTGAATTTCCTCCGTAATTTGAATTAAAGAACATGAAAACATATTTGTTTGATTTAGATCTACATGCAATCTGATAAAAATGTCTGAGTCGAACTTGATGATACTTCTATTCTATATGGAATTAGCGATGTAAAATCTATTGTACCCTCTGTAATTTCATCTGCTGTTCCTATACTAAAGTCAAAACCAGTTACTTGACAACTAGCTAGATTAAAGTATAGTGAATTAGCACCACAATTTCCAGATACCCTTATGATTCCTTGACCTATCATATTTTGTACTAACTTAGATACCGCTGATGCATGTAATTTACATGCAGTTAGGGATCCTTCAGCTGACATAGCTCCTGCTATCATGAAATTACCCTTTTCACCTATTAACTCCTGTTCCGCTGTACCCTTTCCTAGGGTCAATGAAAAATCAGATATTGCAAGGACTGTATGTTTTAATCCACTAATATAGATTGTAGCATCATCACCCTTATATATTGTTGGTGTTGCCATATTTAATCACCCCTGTACTCCACTGACAGCAGTTATATAAGTTAAGTCTTGTGGATTTAGCATTACAAAATCAACACTCGCTTCCGTTATAGTATCTGCATCACCTAATGAAAAATCGAATCCAGTTACCTGACAGCTAGCCAAACACCACTTGAAGTAGCATGCATCTGAATCAGTTGAAATACTACCAGATATCGCAAGATATTTATATTTGTCTTCATCAAAATGAGCCATATTATATAGAATATCTGAATATCCCGGTGTAGCAAACTTAGCTGCAGTTAAAGATCCTTCTACTGAGATTGTACCTTGTTTAAAGTAGTTACCTCTTTCTCCCATAAGATCTTGCTCTACCGTTCCTCTATCAATAGTTAAAGAAAAGTCTCCCATACCCCATGTTGAGTGACTCTTATCACTAGAGAAAGTATCTCTATTCCAAGTACCACCTGAATGAGCAACCAACCAAATTCTAGCATTTTTTCCTGTTACTGTTCCTGCCATAATTATTCACCTCTAATAAGTATCATTAATATAGGTATAACCTAGACCTTGACGTTGAGCTGATAATTTGTATGGATATAAGGATACGAAATCTATTGATCCTTCAGTGATTTCATCTGCTGTTCCTATGCTGAAATCAAATCCAGTTATTTGACAACTTCTTAAATAGAAGTGCAAACTTTCTGCTCCACAATTTCCTGATACCTGTATAGATAATCCATTAACCATATCTGATACGAGATATCCCACAGCCGTGTTATGTAATTTACAAGCTGTAAGAGACCCTTCAGCTGATAAAGAACCTGCTATCATGAAATTACCTTTTTCACCAACTAATTCCTGTTCTGCAGTTCCTTTACTAAAGGTTAAAGAGAAATCTGATATAGCTAAAGTTGTATGAGTTAGAGCTGTTTTTCCATTTGTAGTTATAGTAACCTGTGCATCTTCACCCGTATATACTGTTGCTGTTCCTGCCATTTTATCCCTCTAAGGTATTACCTATATAGGTTAGATCTTGTGGATTAAGCATTATGAAGTCTATACTTGCTTCCGTGATTGTATCTGCATCTCCTATAGAAATATCATAACCGGTAACTTGACAAGACGCTAAATACCAACTTATATATGTAGCATCAGTATCTGTTGATATTGTACCCGATACGGCTAGGTATTTATAGGTTCCACCCTTTGTATCGAACATATTATCTATTAAATCTGATAAACCGCTTGTAGCAAATTTAGCTGCTGTTACTGAGCCTTCAATTGATATTGTACCCTGATCGAAGTAGTTTCCATCTTCTCCTATTAAATCTTGTTCTACTGTTCCTCTATCTAGAGTTAGAGAGAAATCTCCTAGACCCCATGTTGAATGACTCTTACTGGTAAATGTTGGAGCACTTCCAGCTGCATGTGCAGCAAACCATACTCTTGCATTCTTACCTGTTACTGTTCCTGCCATAACTTATCTACCTATCTTTATACATTTTAAACTTACAATTTAATAATAACATTTCTTAAACACTTAATTAACATTAATCATCAAAGTGATGAATTTTACTATAGGTCTGTATTTTTCTATATATACCTAATTCATCATTATAATCTTCAATATCAGATTCCTTTCTGCATCCTCCTGATATCATTCTGGGAACAATCAAATCTGCTATTTGTAGAGTTTGTAATCTACTGGTTTTAGAAAATATATCCACTTGATATATAGTGGTTTCCTTTCTCATCTGAGAGCCTGCTGCTGATGTATTATAACCTAAATAACCTATATCTGAACCAGCTACTTGATTTATAGTTATACAAGGAAATTGATCCTTAGTCTTTAACCAACCTACTCTTATATCGTTTGCTCCAACTATAGAAGTTATATCAGATGAGCTCACCATATAACCTCTTATCTGTCTTATAGTTTCTAAGCTCATATTATTTCTCTAACGCAATTTTATAGAATTAACAAGTTTATCTAATTGTCTCTGCATATCATTTGTTATTTGTGCCTTTATGGATTCATTGTACATAACCGTTTGTAAATAGTGATAACCTATTTGTGGACTTATAGTACGAGACCAGTGAGGAGGTTTACCTTGTTGAGCACCCACTGCAAATCCTACCTTATTTTGTGTCAATTGAGATGCCCAAAATTTACTATTAGCTCCTAACTTACCGCTACCAAATGTTCCTAACTCAACTGCTGCTGCGTGAGGAGAATTACAGTCTAATCTTACCTTCAAATTAGATTCTGGAATTACTTTCCAATTGGATTCTAATGTAATAGAATCTTCACCTGATTGTCCTGCCATTGTAGCTCTAGATAATAATTGATTTATAGCTGCATCCCTTAATATTCTAGCTCCAGTTCCTAATAATTTATAGGTTTTTGAAGATATTATATTTTTAGCAGTATCTATATTACTATCTATTCTCTTCTTTCCTCTTATCTGTGTTATTTTTATCATGTTATCTCCTTTAATAAAGCAGTTTTGTGGTGATGACTACTATCTATAATTACTTCCTTCACTCTATAATTCTTGTTTCTATATACAACTTGATTATCTCTATCTATGGATGAACTTGATAAGCAGAAACACTTGTATCTAACATCATCATATAATCCAGTTTTATCTATTCTTTCTGATGCAGAAAGAGGTGATAATCTACATTTAGTAGAATTGGATGCTGATGAATAAGAGAATGTCCACTCTCCCAAAACATTTTGAGATGAGTATTTAGTTCTTAAATATATTGAATTGTTTAGTAGACCTTCATATGACATTAATATCTCTTTCTCCTTAATCTCAATAATGGACCTTCATATCCACCCATGTGAACAAATCTGTGACAACTATTACAAAGAGGTATAAGGTTATTCTCTTCATCGGATCCACCGCATGATACTGGTGTTATATGATGTAGATGTAAATTTCCCTTGCTATATCTACCACAGAGTTGACAAATATATCCATATTGTTTAAATATATAATATCTCTTCCTATTAGATATACTTTGATTCTGATATGACATTAGTCATTTACTTTATATAATGTATACTTACTTAAATTAGTACGTTTCTCTAACATCTCGATAGCCATAGTTTCCCAAGTTTTTGATATTACATGAGGAGATGATTGAATATCAGTACCTCTTGAAATAGGTTGAGCTAGTTCGTATTCGTAATCACCTAATACCTCTCTATTTAGAGTATAGTATTTTCTAGCTAGAGAAGGTGATAGAATTATTTTTGATGCTATTAGGAGTAAACAAGGAATTCTAGCTTTAGATGCAGTAGTTGTGGTATCATTAAAATAAACTGCCTTAACGTAATCCTCTACAGCTTCTATTTTTCTTAATATTTCATTTTTTGTAATATCATCATACTCTAGAGGTGGTGTGAAAAAACCACGAACATCCGCTTCTGTAACATAACTAGGATTATAATCACTCATATCTAATCACTCTGCTCTCCTATTCTTGGGTCTACTTTCCTGATATCTATAGTTTTTTTACCAGTTTCTGGAAAAGGAAATTGCTTTATTTCATATGTATCTGGATTGGTTCTACCTCCTCCTTGTGCTCCAGATATTTCATATTTAGTTCTTTCAGAGGATGTCAACTTATCTCTATCTAAAAGTCCCTTTTTACGTTTTTCCTCAAAGGAATTTGTCATCCAAGATTGATCATTTGGGCCGTAATTTCCTCTACCTTTTCCATGTAACATTTAAAATCTCTATAATTTACCACCAGTTCTTAAATACCGGTATATATCCAGTTTGAATTGATCCAGTTGATCCTGACATTGCTTGTACTCTTAACCATCCACTTGTACTTGGTAAAGGTAATACCGCAACTCCTGATGCTTGAGGACTTGCTACATGACTTGTTGCTGCACCAGACCAAAAGTTAGTGCCATCCCAATAGACATTAAGTCCTCTTCCATCATCTGAGAAGGTCAGTTTTTCACATTCTAATACTGGAATTTTTGATCCTGCCATAATTAATTCCAACTATTTATTACATTAAACATAAATAAAGAAACATAATACATATAGATATAACAATAATTGTTATCTATAACTATTTATGATAGATAGATCCACCAGCATTTTCTTGTAGTACACCAGTTCCAAATCTCATTGTAAGTGAAATTCCAATAAGATCATGAATTGGATCATCATATTGCTCTATAGTTAGGTCTCTTCTCATACAAATCGCTGCAGCATCATTCTTTGAAAATACTAATGCAGTGATATCTGAAGCAACTGTGGTATCATCCCATGTTGGAGATGATGCATCCGTTGTAGTACAAACATATGGCTTTAGACCCATTATGGTTCCACCAATATCTCCTTGTCTTAATGCTCCTGGACTTCCTGCATATGATACATATGCTAGATTAGAGTCTTGAAGTAAGTATGCTTCAGCTGTAGGATGTAGAATCAAAGTATCTGGGATATAGTTATCCTTTTTGATTTTTCCAATTAATTGAGCTATATCACTGATAGCTATATGGGTTCCAGCTGGATTAACGGTGTTTGCATCGAATTTATATGTACCTTGTACCATTTCATATAGAACTGCTCTATTTAGAGCATTTTCCATTCTTGCACCAGCTTTCTTAAGTTCCAGTTCTACAACGTCAAATAAAGCATCTTCAATTAACTCATTTGTAATCAATGGGCGTACTCCATATTTGTCGATTGTAATATCCTGTTTTGTATATTCTTGTGTATCAATTTCGATTTTGGCTCCCTCTGCTACCTTATTTGCATAAGTTCCTGCCTCTCCCTTTACAAATCTAACTGAATAAGAGTTAGTATTTATTATAGGTACTACTTCTCTCATGCATCTGGCTGGTTCTGTACCCTCTATAACTGTTTTATAGACTTCTTCTTGTACTAAAGTGGAATCAGAAATAGCTGTTCTCTCAGATTGTAAGAGAGAGTGAGTATCCTTTCCAACTATATTTTTGAATGACTCTTTATTGAGCATTCTTGATCTCTCATTGTTTCCTGCAAAACCAAATTCTAGAAGTTTTGTTAATTTGCTCATGTTTTCTCACTATTTATTATTACATTATAACATTAAAAAATACAAAATAAACATAATACCATTTTTTTTTTTATCTTAAACTAATAATACTTTTACTGTACCATTAGCTGTTCCTTGAGTTTCTAAAGCAATTGCAGTTACTCCTGAAGCGTTAGCACAAGCAAATTCTCTGAATTTACCTTCTTCAACTAATTTTAGATTATCTCCAACAGCTACTGAAGTTCCAGAAACTATAACTCTAACTATATTTCCTGGTCCGTAAACTGCTATGTGATTTCCATGAGTTTGATCGTAAGCTGCAACTCCAACACACTTTGCTGCAAAGTCTACACCAGTTGTAGTTGGTGCTTCTACAGCCATAGTACCTATAGCTGTTACTCCTTGACCTGCTGATACTGCTCCTGAGCAAAGATAATCAAAAGCGAATGTTCCTTCTTGTACGATTATGTCTTCAGTTGGCGATGTGAATGTCATTTTTCATCTTCCTATTTATTTTAACATGATTTAATACACATTGAACATTATTCTTTGTAGTAAACGATTCCTCTTTCAACTCTAATAGGATTATCCTTTTCAAGAGGTGTATTGTTTGATTCATCTTGAACAGTTTTTGGCTCACCTTTTTCTTCAGTATCTTCAGATTTTGTTAATATCTCTATTTTTTTATTTAGAGCATCAATCTGATCATCTCTAGCCTTAATGGATAATTTAATTTCTTCCATTTTTTCTTTCTCTGATAGTTTATCTGCTATACAAGATAATTTATCTAATATTTCACTGAATGATTTTTTTGTGGTAGATTCCTCAGAAAGTTCTTGTTCCTCCTCTTTAGGTTCATTTCCTTTCTTTTTATCTATCCAAGCCTTTGCAATATCTTGAGCTGATGCCTTTGGGTTAGCCATTATAAATTCTAGCATAAAGGTGGCCATATCTACTTCTGGTACCTCTTCTGGAGTTTCCTCTGACATTTCCTCTTCTTCCTCAGGTGGAATCTCTTCATCCTCAGGAGGCATATCTTCTGGAGGTGCTTCCTCCTCAGGTTCCTCCTTAGCTCTTAATATTTCCTCTAAAGCTGCAACCATTCTTTCTATATTAGCTAAACGCTCTTCAACTGTCTTTTCCTCAGTAGGAGTATCTTCAACTGGTGCTTCTTCAGTTGGAGCTTCTACCTCCTCCTCGACTATCTCTGTCTCCTTTTCTTCACTAGTATTCTCTTCAATTATTTCTGATACATCTGATTTTTCTTCGGTTTTAGTTTTATTTTCTGCCATGTTTATTTTTTGATTTATACATTCATTACATACATCTTCAATATCTAATGTTTCAAATTTTGATTTTGATACAACAATAAATCCTGATTCTTGATTAATGGGTTGAGAACATACAGAAACTTCAAAGATGTTAATCTCATCTAGTATTGTAATACACTTGTCATCATCACATTTTTTATGAGAACTAATTACTTCACATCCAATGGAAAATCCCGTTAGATCTTTATCTAATATAGCCTTCCATACTTCATCAGCTGTTTTAATATCCTTTCTGATTTCAGCTACAATAAATAAACCCTTTTCATCAACATGGGTGGTTAACTTTTCATACTTTGGTATTATTTTTCCTATCTGGATGTTTTTGTGAACCAACATTAAGTTTGAATAATGAGGATCCTTTAATAAACACTCTATACCCTTTTTTAAAGTTTCTATTGGTATAAACTGTTCTTCTTGATCTACTACCGCTACATTAGCGTAACCCGCTATTATTCTATTGTTCTCTGATTTGTTTATTATATTAATTGATCCTCTTAAATCGAAGGGTGTTATTATTAAATCATCATCTGAATCTTCTAATTCAGTTATGGTAACATTAAGTTTTGCGGAACCAAATATCTCAAAAATTTTATCCCATTGTTTATCTAAGTCTTTCTTTAATTCTAGTTCCTTTAATGTAATTTCCTTCATGTTACTACCTGTATTATAACGGATGTTACAATGGTTACTAATAAAGATACTACTCCCGCAAGACTAGCTAGTTTTATTTGAGTATTTGTCAACTTACTACTAACATTATCTATTTTATCTTCCATTCTCTTTATGGACTTTCTTAAATCCTTTATCTCAACGTTCATATCTTCAAGAGCTCTAAGGGCATAACCCCTCCACTCAGCTTGCTTCAAATCCCATTTATCAAATTCATTAGTTGCCATTTTTATCACTCAATATTGCAAGTACTCCTGAGACTCCATCAAAGACTAAGGGAATACATATCATTCTATAATCAACCCCAGTAACAAAACTCTTATAATCTATTGTATGAACCTCCTTACTATCCATAGCCAATTTAACTGGGCATTTATCGCATTCCATTCCTAGAGGTTTACAGAATTCAGATCCTTCTATTGATTTGCCTAGATATTTTTTCCCATCAAATCCTACTTTCTTGAATCTACTAAATGTCTCTTTATTTACATATAGTAAGGTATGATTCTTATCTATTATTGCAGCTGGAGATTGTATACTTTCTAGGATAAGAGTTATGAACTTCCATACTCTACCATGTTCATCATATTCTATCTCTTCTGCTAGTTGTTTTGTTAGTCTTCTTAAGGGTGTTAAATTTGTCATATCAATTTAATATTTATAGCCACTCCCTTCTTAGAGGAACCCAATCTCCCGTTGAAGTAGTGCCTGACCATACATAAAGACATGTTGCCATCGCGTTTCCCCCTATACCAGAAGGCTTGAATCCAGTCATATTAATAACTGTGTTAGAGAATGTATCTGATGAAGATATTCCGGATGCTCTATAAGCTCCCAATAAACTCATAATATTTCTCTCTCCATATTTTATTTACATTTATTTACAGGTTTCCTTGATAATTTTTATTTCAGACTTTAATGATTCCAAGATACTCTTTGCTTTAGATGATGTTGGACAAATATAGGCCATAACACCTGGAGCTAATTCCTTCATACCTCCAGATCTTATACACTTTTTTGGATCGAATTGTCTTAATCTCCACTGGTTGGGAGTTTCCTCTACATCATTATATTTAAAATCATGAGACTTAGCCCAGGATATAGCTTGGTTTCTATTAAATTTCTTCTTATCAAATCTTACGGATTGGATATCTGATGCCTTTTCTATGGATCCTTGATATCCAGATGCATGTGCAGCAGCACCCTGTTTATCTGCTTTCTTTCTTGCTCTCTCCATGGATGCTTTATCTCCCTTTTTATAGTAATACTTCTTTCCATGAGATCCCCATCTGCAGAAATATCCCTTGGAGTCCTTAAGGCCGCAACGAGTTGGCATAATTATATCCAGAAATAATCTATTATATAGGCTATTGCTATTATTGTTAGAGATAACCAACCTAATTTATACATAACCTTACTATCAAATTTCATATATTTAATATTTATTTATATTTTGTATATGTGCATGCCAATGATCTCTTATTGTTCTAGTTTTAGTTCTTAATATTATATTTTTACCAAATATATTTTTAGTACGATATAATATTCTTCCCCAACACTCTTTATTTAGGGATGTAACGTGTTCTCCTAGAACTACCATTGGTATATTACAACTCTTACAATCAACTATCACAAATTCTGAGTCTGGAACCTCCTCTATAGTATTGGGCCAATATAATTTTGTTACAACTTCTTTATGGGTAAATATTCTACATAGGGGACAATTCTTTACTCTTATGGGATCTTCTATCAAAATTAGTTCACCAGATATCTAATTGTCTTACCATCTTCAGTCTCTAATAATAGAAAATCTCCTAATTCATTATTTGAGTTCCATTTACAATCTTGGCATTTTTTTGGATAATTTTTACATCTATTTATAAAAGAACAAATTATAGCTTTATTCATGATCTTAACCTCATAGAATTTATTTTCTCAAAGTATTTAGGACGATTTTCTAATTTCCAGTAAGTATTTCCTATACTTGAGTGACATGATTTACAGAGAATTATTAGATTAGATATTGAATTATCTTTTGATAATTGAAAAGGTATTATATGATGAGCTTCCAATTTCTTATTAGTTCCACAATTCCTACAAGTCTTATCTCTTTCTAAAACTAAATCTCTTTGTCTTTTCCAACCTCTTCCATAATTACTGTCATATCCACCATGATATCTGGGATGGTTTTCTTTAGTTCTCCATTTCATTTCGTGCTCTTTGTTACAGAATATATGCTCCATTTTTTTCTCTCTATTAGGAGTTACCCAAACTAATTTACTACAATATGAGCATGGAATAAATTTTCCTTTAATATTCTTAGAATTCTTGTAAGATACTGAACATGATAGAGAGCAAAATTTATTCTTATATACTCTCCTATAACTTGGTTGCTCAAATTCCTTGCCACACCATTTGCATATATATATCATGTTTTAATTCTAGTATCTGGATCGGCTGGATGTAAGACTATAGCGGCTCCAATATAATCTATATTGTCAGCATATCTTTTGTTATCCTCTGTATTCCAATAATCTTCCGTAGTTAATTCAACTGATAACCAATTTACTAAATTGTTATCTATCATAGCTATTGTATCCTTAGCATTATTTGTTATAGGAAATATATAAAGATCTCCTCTAACTGCTCCATCCTTGTAATAGGTATTTTTTATAAATCCTAATCTATTTAGAGTTTCATATGAATGATCTAAGTTTAAATAATTTTCAGACCATTTTCCAGCTGATTTTTGTATAGCCTCTTCCGTATATACAACAGGACTTCTACTTAAAGAGTCCGTAAATTCTCCAGGAGTTAACAATATAGCATCTTGATATATTCGTGCATCAGTGGATTTAGATAATATTTTATCATTGTATTTAAAGGGAATCATTGGAAAGTGTAATGTTCTTTCATTCTTCTTCTTCTGGTTTTGGTTCCTCAATTTCTTCTTCCTCCGGTTTTTCATCTCCTTCTTCTGGAGTAGTATGGGATAAAACATCACCACCCTTTATTGGAGGGTAGCCAAACATTGATCTTACTTCATTAATAGTAAAGGGATGTTTTCCTTGAGGATATCCTCTGAGAAGATTACCTAACCATTTAGATTTTACAGCCTCATCAGAATCTGTTACTGAATTAAACCTTAACTTTACTATATTTTTCTTAAATCCATTTTTTTCCAATATAGGATTTATTATTTCATTTTTTATTTGAGTTGATAATTTAAATTGAATAGATCTTATAAATCTCTCATACATTATTTGTTTGACGGTAGCAGTGGCTTCAGTAGATCCTTTTCCTAAACCCAAAGCTTCCTCTGGACATAACATTCCTATAACTAATTGAGTCTGAAATAACGAGGAATACTCCTCTACTCCCTGAACTCCCTTTTCATCTATTGTAGTTATATCTATTAATGCTGGTACAATAAATTCATTAGTAGATGTTATATCCTCCAATTCATTCTTAATATCCGTAAATACCTCTGAGTCAGGTATATCTTCTTCTGTTCCTACCTTTACTAGATATTTACTTGTTCCATGTCTTAGAATAGCGTTAGCTAAAGCATCATCAGTTTGTATTTTTCTATCAATAGTATCCATGGATGGCTGTATTATGGACATACCATAAGGGTTACTGGGATTGGAAAAGAACTTTAAGTGCATTATATCTCCTGGTTTTAGAATAGTTTTTTGTAATTGCCCCTGAATCTTTTGTTGGTAACCAGTAACCATTCCAAATTTATCATAATTAACAACCATAGTTATTGGATCTACGGTCTTCAAATCAGTAATATCTTCTGAAGAATTTCTTACTATTTCTATAAAGGAGTCTCCATAAATTAAGGTATATACAACATTATCCAATAATACTGCATCTAAATCTAGTGCATCTAAATACCTCTGGATGAACAATCTAGCTTTACTATCATCTGATACTAGGTTGTATCCAACCATTATAGCATTCCAAGCAGTAGTATTTATAGCAGCAAAGACAGTATTTTCTCCATCATAATATGTTTTATAATTCTTTAGAGCCTTTTCAGACCTCTCTGGAGCTGCAGATACACCTCCACCACCAGAAGTCTTACCGGTAGCTATAATGGTTTTGTATCTACCCTTACTATCCAAAAATATTGATTTCTTTTTCTTTTTTAAAGTAAGAGGGAATTTATCCCTAATACTTCCTAATATTCCCATATATTAATCCTCTTTTTTTATTTTTCTTTCTTATTATTTACATTACCCTTCTTAGTTCCGGATAATATAATCTCCAAGGTAGAAACATTTCTCTTTTCAAATGGTTCACTACCTACCTTTATATCATATTCGGGATTCTCTAAATAATCTCTGACAAGAATAGCTAATATATCGATAGCTCTCTTGATATTGTTTCCCCTAGCTATAATCTTTATATCTTTATCCTTTCCTAGAGAGTAGAAACAAGCTGATATATATCTAGATATATCCTTAGAACCTATGTAGATTTCTTCCATGATATCCTCCTATATTTTTGTTATCCTATAATCTCTCTTAACAATGGGTTTTGTACCCACATCCTTTCTAGTTACTATCATTTCTTTAACTTGAGTCCAATCAATTTTATGTTCTTCTTCATCAGACTGTGAAGCTTGAATTGCAAATGAGAGAGAATCTATGGTATCATCATGAGATCCTCTTGGAAAATATATCATCTCGTTAGCCCAATCCTCTAGGTTTGGATTTAAATAAACTCTTCCTGTTTCAAATAAAACTGATAATCGTTGAACCCTAGACATTCTATCGCTAACGATAGATGACTTTATAGGAATTATTGGTAGAGTGGTAGATTCTACTAGTTGATCTACTATCATTTTCTGTTGTGCAGCTTGTTCAATTCCTATCTTAGAGGGTTGCCACTTTGAGTCATAAGATTTTATTAACTCAAATTGTTTAAATAAGGATGCCTTGGTTCTTAGTCCATCAAGTATATATATCATACCTTCATGGATTCCTATTATAGTTATGGTGAAGTAATCTGTCTCTTCACCCTTAGATGAGAGATCTACTCCCATGAATGTTTCAAAGGGTTGAGGTATCATCTTATATTTATTTATAGAGTTTTCAACCCATTCTCTCTTTATAGGAGAATCTTCATGAGATATTATTTCATTTTGATATTGCATCTGAAAACTAAGAGATCCCATTCCATATTTTCTTTCCATTAGTTTGTCGTATGTCCACTGTTCTGGCCATAAGACTTCCTTGTTTTCATCATCCAATATAGCTTTATATATTTTTGATTCAAAGTTTGGTAATTTTTGTAAGTAGGTATGTATATCTGATTCATGCCATCTAGTTCCTATAGAGATTATCTTTCCCTCAGGTTCTAACATAGGAGTCAATGTTGAATTATACCAATCAACTAAATCTCTTCTTCTATGTTCAGTTCTTGAATTGTTTTGATCAGTTATATCATCTAATATTATTATATCGTAATGCCCACCAACCATAGATGCCGTTACACCTACTACAGTGAAGGTGGGTTCTTTATGAGCTTTACCTGATCTACCAGCTCTCATAACTCTTAGGGTAGATCTAGACCAATCAGAATATCCCTTCTGTTGGCCAAATATTTCTATTAATCTTTCATTTCTCTCTAAAGCTGATTGCAATAGAGACATCATTTCATTAGCTTTATCTTGATTAATGGTGACCGTTAATATCCTAATATCGGGGTCCTGTACAATTTTCCATGTAAGATAAGAGCTTACTAATACAGTGTTATGTGTAAGAAGATAATCTTTTGTTATATATAAACCATCTTCATTTTCTACTTGTATACACTGACATTCAGCATATCCATCTTTGGATATATTAATGATTGAAGAGCGAGTTTTTAAACTTCCTTTCCATTGTTCTATTTTCCTTTTTAATCTAAAAGGTATTATACTTTTCGGAACTTTTCCAGTAATTCTATAACTCTTAAATTTATTATTTGATCCTGAATAAGATGTGTATCTTTCTGAAAGTTTACCTGTGCCTCCCAGACTTCTTATTAAAGCGAGAACACCATTTATCAATTCATAATTTGAATTATTAAATTCAAATACATGACCATCAGTTTGATTATTACCATCAGTATCCATCAATCCTTGTAGCAAAGCAATCCTTTGCTCTTTACTTGCAAATAAATATTCTTCTGGAATACTCTTATTGTTTATTAATCCTAATTCTTTTAAGTGAGTTTTTAATCCTATAAGACCATAACGATATTTTCTCTTCCGTGAAGTAATCTCATAATTTAAATATCTTAATATTTCTTCATCTGCAGTAGTAAATCCATTACCATTAGAGTCTCCATCACCTAACCAAGCACCTAGAGTATAAGGTTCTATCAATAATTTTTTCTCTTCAAATTCAATTGGAGATACAGTAGGTATAAAGTGTCTATATTCTATGTAATGTTTACCATTACGTTTATCAAATCTTTTTGATTTATAATTCTTAGATAATTCTAATGTAGTTTTAGTTATAAATTTATCTTTGGTATTACTAGGAGTTTGTACTGTCCATAGATGTTCTTTCCCACATCTTGTACTTCTACCATCAGACGTTTCTACTTTATATACTTCTTTAACTCCCTGAGGGTAAACTCCTATTACTTTAGTTGGTTTGCCATCAGAGCCTATAACATAATCTCCTATAAGAAGGTCTCCCATTTTCTTCCAACCATTTGGAGTTAATATAGGTGTATTTATATCTTCTTCCTTACCATGTCCTCTTGGAGCTAATAAGGAAATAAAGTTATTGTCTTCAAATAACTTTAACCACTCTTGATGAAACCACTCACACTTTAGTCCTAATATTTCCTTCATAAAGGCTATAGGATCTATAGAGTATTTCAGTGCATCAAATTCTTTTTGAGTCATAAGTTTAAGTGAAAATAAAAAACATAATACATATTAAAAGTTTCTCCCTTAAAGTCTATAAATCAGACCTTAGAAAGCAAATCCTAAGCTGAATGATAGACCAAAGATTGTTTTTGCTATAAACAGAAAACCGAAAAATGGTAAAATCCATTTAGCTGCATCTGCTAGCCATTTGTCTATATCCATATTATCCTTTTTCCTCATATTTATCATATAATAACATAACATTTCCCTTTAATGTTTACATACCATTTGGTTCAGATTATTGATCTACGATTAATATAGGATTCAGCGGATACGCCCGTGTCAAAGAACCATGGGCATGGTTTATGTTATCATAGGATTCAACGAGTTCACGTTCGTATTTCAACGGACATTTTAGATTCTTCATAAGTCTAACAAACTGGTTCTCCATCTGTTGGATCTACCAGTATAGTATCATTATAGTGTTTAACTAAATTCATTGCTGCATGTAGTATCGCTACTGCTAAAGGAATATAAACTGCATACTCCTCAGGAAATTCTTCTTGTTCAAGAAAGTTTATGGTGTATAACAAAGCTGTTGGTGCTATACCCAATAATAAACCAGTTAAGAATTTCTTTACGGTTTTCCATTTATCATAAGATGATACTTCTACGTAACTCTTGGGTTTTATCATATTTCCTCCTAATTTGTTTCAACATTATGTTAGTTTACTTAACTCTTCAAGAATTCGTTTTTTGCATTCAGGACACAACTTATTAGCCAAACCTATCATTATAATATTTAAATTCTGGACCTTCTTTTGGTTTATGTCTCCAATACTCTTTATCTGTCTACCGAGTCTGTCCAGTTTAGACTCTGAGACCTTTAGTTCATTCATTAGAGTATCATTAGCTTGTTTTATAACCTTAGCTACATCCGAGATACTACCATCAGTTTCAGCCTTTTTATATAATTCATCATTTCTCTTCTTCCATTTATTTATTTCCTTCCTAATGGAAGAGACTGTGTCTCTATATTCTTGTTTGACGAATTCTACCATATCCTCCCCAGATTGATCCACCTCTATTAGTTTACTCTTATCTCTATGCTCCTTATATCGTTGGACCATCATATGAGATCCATTCTTTAAATCTGGATTATCAGAGTAATTATCTTTAATCATATCTGAAATAGTGTAGACACTATAACCATTATCTAAAAGTGGATCTACAAAGGATTCAATCTTATTTTTTACGATCTTATTAACTTTAGTCATTATATCATCTAATTAATATAGAATAGAATAAGTAAAATGTTTCCCACCATCATTCCCGCCTTAGCTATTGGCTCTCCGTAATTAACGAATTCATCTTATTTATACTTATCGTAGAAAGGTTTAAATATTTTATTTCCTCTCCATAATAATATACACGAGCATAACTTTTCATAA
>Ga0272442_10000084_pt1 | contig 144609 bp, 145 predicted proteins | sample SSMForm2O_FD_200262 | JGI IMG/M metagenome (GOLD analysis project Ga0272442, IMG submission 200262) | Marine sediment archaeal communities from Little Sippewissett salt marsh, Falmouth, MA, United States - SSM-Form-2O | ecosystem: Environmental > Aquatic > Marine > Wetlands > Sediment ... | reverse complement strand
ATCAACGGTGGAAAGATCGAGTTTATCTTTCCATGACGCTGGGGGTATGCCCGCTATTTTTACTTCATTTCCCCCAGATGTCGGAGATTGATCTTCTTGGATTCCTCGCTAACAATGAAGATGATTTGAAGTCCCTGGGAAAAACTATCAGCCATTTAGCACAGTGACACACTACCCTTTAAAGGTAGCTGTGAAGTCCTGAGAGGATGTAGTTGACCCCGAGATAGGTAAAAATAACGGCCATAAAACCCACTATGGAAATAATCGACAATTTTACCCCACGCCATCCCCCGGCAAGGCGGGCATGGAGGAATGCCCCGTATATCAGCCAGGTAATGAGCGACCAGGTTTCTTTCGGGTCCCAGCCCCAGTATCGCCCCCAGGCAGAGTCAGCCCATGCGGCGCCGGTAATAATGCCCAGCGTCAGAAGCACAAAACCGATCGATATCATCTTATAGGTGATGTTGTCGAAAAAATCGAGGTCGGGCAGAATGCCCTGAAGGGTCCCTCGTGACTTAAGTTTCAGAAGATAGAGTATGCTGGAGCCAAAGGAGATGGCAAAGCAGGCATAGGCGAGAAAGGCACTGATGACGTGGCTGACAAGCCAGTTGCTCTGAAGGGCAGGAATAAGTGGTTGTATCTCGGCCATGACTTTTCCCGAGAGTGATGCGTATGCCAGGGGGAGAAAGGCAAAGAATAAACCAACGGTGCCGATCAGATAGTGTTTATAGCGTCTCCTCATGATGAGATAGACAACGACAATGGCCCAGGAGAAAAAGACCAGGGATTCGTAAAAGTTTGAAAGTGGTGCGTGTCCGATACCGAGACGGTAGGAATGAATCCAGCGAAATATAATTGCCGCCGTATGGATAAGTTCTCCTATGACGGTCATTACAAGAGCTGCCCTGTCCAGATTTTTCCTGTCAAAGATAAAGGAAGTGAAGTAGGTGAGGGCGGAGAAAAAGTAAATAAAGGTTACGATGCTGATGATAAAGGTGTCGTTCATGGTTATCTATTCCGCCCCTGATTCAGAAAGCAGTCGTTCCAGATTTTTTTGAAAATCACCTCTGTTTCTGTTTGCTGTGGCAGCGATTGCTATCTCGCCGCCATTTTCCTTCTCCGAGATTCGAATCCATATCTTTCGGTGGGAAAGAAAAAGGCTCAGGATAAGACCGGTCAGAATGGCAAGAAATCCGAACCATACCAGCGGTATGCCGGGGTCTTTGCTTACCTGTATGCCGGTGTAGTATATTTTCTCAAAATCCTTGAGTGTGAAGATGTAGTCACCTGCCTTTTGATCGCTGGTTTTTCCGTCATCTCCGAAGATCCAGAATATGTCGTGAGGTTTATCGGCTTCGATTATGACACCGAGTACCGCTGGCCCCCGACCCTCGTGGTTGGGTGAAAACTTCGCTATGGCAAAAAAGGTATTACTTTCTTGAAGCTGCACCTTTTTCATCATATTCAGGTGTAAGAGGAACTCCTCTTTCGTGGTTGTCTTTTGCACGGTGACCTGAAAGTTCTTGGTCCCTGCGATACCGTATGTTGCCTGGCAGAACTTCATCCCCCCATACTTGAGCGGATGATTGACTCTGATCGATGCTGAAGTCTTCTCCCTTTCCCCTTCAATAATGGTCACGTCACTTCTAAACTCTTTCGGCATACCCGTTTCGTAAAAATCGATGGTAAAATCAGTGCAACGTACTGAAAAATCAATTTTTTTAATGCCAGCATCGCCAAAGAGTGTCACCCTGTCAGACTGTTCCCCCTCGACGATCAGCATCTGCCCGTTGAATCCCCAGATCGTTCCTATCAATCCCCCGGCGAGAATGAAGATGATGCTCGCATGGACCAGAAGCATACCGAGTCTTGACCATCTTCCCTTTTCAGCGAAGAAGTAGGTGGCGCTGCCTTTTGTTTTTCTGACGGGAGTTGTGGCTACGAGGTTTTTTACGATGGCCGTCGCTTGCTGTTCCAATTCGGGAAGGCTTTTTTGTAATGGAATGGTTTTTCTTATCGGTGCTGATTTTAAAATGTTATCATCGGTAGGTTCTTCACCTCGAAAGGTAAGCCTCCAAATGCGTGGTATCCCCTGAACGGTGCAGAAAATGATGTTTACCGATAGCAACCCCAGAAGGAGGGTAAACCACCATGAGTGGTACATGTCGAAGGCATTGAGAAAGTCAAAGATGGCGAATAAGGGGGGGCTGTAGAGTTCCTTATACTGCTCGGGATGAAGACCCTGCGGGACTAATGTTCCCAAAATGGACGTGGCGGCGAGGAAAAGAAAAAGGAAGATCGTGAGCTTTAGAGAGGCGAAAATATAATATATTTTTTTAGACATAACTATTCCTCAAAATTGATATCAGGATATTATCAATGTGTGGACTCTGTCAAGCGATTACAACCTCTGTTTTCTTGACCGGGAAAGTACAATCATGTAAAAAAGCTGTGAAAGGGCTGCGAATGGAAAAAACGGGTGAAATAGCGAAACGCCTATATGATGTTACGTCGGAGATCGGGGGTGAACTCCCGGTAGAAGATGTTAGGATCGGTATCGGGTATGTTGGGGTCAAGGTGGCTGAGAAAGGGCTTGGGCTCTCAGCACTCCTCATGAATGAACTGCAGTCAGGCTGCTCAAAACTGAACCTGGCGGGGACTCTTGCGGGTTCTCCGGCATTGCGACTTCTCAAGTTCCTCCGTGAAGGTAGAAATCCGCTCGAAAAGGCCCTTGGACTGGCGACGGCAAATGCCATCATCAATCCCCCCATTCCGGAGAAAGAGAGTGACACGATAGACCTGATGGGGTTGACGCCTGACGACAGGATTGCCATGGTCGGGTTTTTCCAGCCTGTCGCGGAGCGTATTCGCAAAAGAGGATTGAATCTTTTCGTGATAGAGAGGGACGAGAGTCGTATCGAAATTCCCGATGATGAAACGAGAAACAAGGTACTGAAAGAGTGCACCGCTGCGATTATTACGGCAACGTCTATTGTGAACGATACCCTGGAAGAGATCTTGCAAAGGCTCGGAACACCACGGCATGTTGTGCTCTTGGGACCTTCCACCCCTCTGTGCGGGGAAGTTTTTCGAGACACGCCGGTGAATTGCCTCGGAGGCTCGGTGGTGACAGATGCTCAAAGGGTATTGCAGATAATCTCCGAGGGAGGAGGAACCCCGGAAATGCGTTCCCATTTGAGATTTGCAAATGTTTTGATAAGTCCTAACTGATTCTGAAATGATGGAGATCAAGATGATACCGATAGTGTCTGTTGTGGGAAAGTCGAATTCCGGAAAGACTACGCTGATTGAGAAAATGATCTCGAAACTGGTGGAGAGGGGCTATCGGGTGGCAACGATCAAGCATAACTTCCACGGGTTCGATATCGATCATGAGGGAAAGGACAGCTGGCGGCACAAGAAGGCCGGTGCCCGTCTCACCCTTCTCGCATCGCCGGGGAAGGTCGCCGTAATGGAAGATACGGGTGCGGACCTCGGTATCGGAGAGCTGAGAGATCGATATATCCATGACGTGGATATCATTCTGACGGAAGGGTTTAAAGGAAATCCCTATCCGAAGATAGAGGTCTTTCGCAGTGTCATGAAACGGGAGCTCCTGTCATCGGAAGATGACAATCTCATTGCTGTTGCAAGCGACGTGCCTGTCGACACGGATGCGAATCGCTTCGACATCAATGATATTGAGGGGATAATTGACATGGTAGAGGAGTTATTCCTTTCGTAGAACAGTATCCATTGGTAAGCAGGATCAACAGATGAATGACATAAATTGGTTGAACATACTGAAATGGGTGTTGATCGTTCTTCTGGCAGGCTTTATTGGGCAGTTCGGAAAGAGCTTTGCGAAACACTTGATGGAAAAGGCGAGACTGAAGCGGGAAACCGAAGCGATGACCTCTCAGGAGAGATTAAAAGAAGTCGACGCAATCAACGATCAGGGCAAGACCGATCTCCCTGAAGAGGCCAAGGAGAGGGCGAAGCAGGAGAAGAAGCTCGCTAAGGCCCTGGCGAAGCAGAAAAAGAAAGAGGCGAAGGCCCTGGAAAAGGAAGAAAAATAGATTTTTCCTTTGTTCAAAAACTGTGAAGGGCTGGTTGTTCAACCGCTATGAGTAATATAAAATTCAGCAGAGACCACGATATTATTCTCGATTCCATTGCCGATGGCGTCTTTACCGTGGACCACGCATGGCGCATTACGTCCTTTAACAGGGCTGCCGAAAAGATAACCGGCGTCCCGAGAGAAGAGGCAATTGGCCAGATGTGTAAGGATGTCCTGAGGGCTGATAGCTGCGAAGGGAACTGCCTTTTGAGGCAGACCCTGGAAAGTGGAGAATCTGTTTCCGACAAGACGGTACACATCGTGAACGCCGGCGGCGAGAGGATCCCCGTCAGCATCTCAACGGCCCTCTTAAAGGATGAGAAAGGAACGGTCATCGGCGGTGTTGAAACCTTCAAGGATATCAGTCTTGTTGAAAAGCTGAGAAAGAGGATCGAAAAAAGTTATACCTTTGAGGATATCGTATCGAAAAGTCATAAGATGTATGAACTTTTCAGTATTCTTCCCGATATATCGGAAAGCGGAAGTACCGTACTCATAGAGGGTGAAAGCGGGACGGGAAAAGAGCTCGTCGCACGGGCCCTTCATAACCTGAGTCACAGAAGGGAGGGGCCCTTTGTTACCGTCAACAGTGGTGCCATGCCGGATACCCTGCTGGAGTCGGAGCTCTTCGGTTACAAGGCGGGTGCCTTTACGGATGCACGGAGGGACAAACCGGGACGGTTCAAGCTTGCCCAGGGAGGAACAATCTTTCTCGATGAAATCGGCGACATTACCTCGGCCCTTCAGGTGCGTCTTCTCAGGGTCCTTCAGGACAAGACCTTTGAGCCCCTTGGGGCGGTGAAGAGCGAAAAAACAGATGTCCGGGTCATTGCAGCCACTAATAAGAATCTGAAGAAACTGGTAAAAAAAGGGAGCTTCAGAGAAGATCTCTACTACAGAATCAACGTCGTGCAGCTTGTTCTTCCTCCCCTGCGCGAGAGGAAAGAGGACGTTCCCCTGCTGGTCGATCATTTTATAAAGAATTTCAATTCCATACAGAATAAAGATATTTTGGGAATAAACGATGAGGCCCTGGCATGTCTCATGTCCTATGACTATCCCGGGAATATACGGGAGCTCGAGAACATCGTTGAAAGGTCATTTATCCTCTGCAAGACGAGGATGATTCAGCGGGAGCATCTGCCCGAACCTGTCTGCGGTTCTGCTGAGATTGGCTATTCGGGGCATCCCGAAACGATGACATTCCACGACATGGAGGCAATTTTTCTCACGAACGCCCTTCGCAGAAACGGATGGAATCGCATGAAGACGGCGAAAGAGCTGGGTATCCACAAAAGTACGCTCTACCGGAAGATACAATCACTGGGCATAGAACTGCCCGATAATCAATAAACGATTCCCGGTAAAACTTGACCGGAGGCGCACCCGCAAGTCCCGCCTTGTCGGCGGGGTCAGGGGGGCGCGCAATAAGAAGGAATATATTATTCGCTTTCTCGGCTCATGAATCTTCGATTTCCCTGTCGGGAAGCCCGCCCTGTGAGCGGGGAGTTTCACGCCTCCTTTAGCTCTTTGGTGACTGCGGTGTCTGACCCGTCCCTTTCTCGAGCCAGGGTCGTTTCTCGGGGCCGACAAGCTGCACGATTTTTTTCGCGATCCACTCGAAGGGAAGATCCTCGCAGGGCTGAAACTTTTTGACATATTCGATATATGGTTTTCCTGTAAGATCGGTCGGGGGGAGTATGGCGTCTTCCCTCCCGTTGAATTCCACCGTTGGCAGGCCGTTCTTTTCACAGAGAGCCCGGTCGAATGTCGCCGCCACGCTTACCCACCTGCCGCTCAGGAAAAACTGATTATAGCCGTGTCTCGGAAAGAGATTGTCACCCATTCTCTGAATTATGTGTTCGGGGACCCGGTGGTTTCGTATTTTGGCAAAGGCCATGCGACTGGGGATTCCGGCGGCCCGTCCGAGGGCGGTGAGAAGGACGGCTTTCTGCACACAGTATCCCTTTCCCCACTCAAGAATTTTCGATGCCCTGAAATCCTCGACAAAGACCGAGATCATAAAGAGATTATAACGGATCGAGTCCCTCACAAAATAGAAGAGTTTTACTGCCTTCTCCTCATCGGTTGAACAAGTGGCGATGAGGCGTTGTGCCCTTTCCGCTATCATTTCATTGTCGGCGTCGATGGTGAACGTCGGCTGCAGATAGATGCCCCTTTCAATATCCGATACTTTTTCCATTTCAGAAGGTGCTCCTTTCGTTAGTTTTTCCGGTGCGTGAGGACCATAGCACATTTCCCACGACCAATACCACCCGCAGGTGTGGATGAGCCTGAGAGGGGGCAAAAAAATCAAAAGGTCTCTTGCTTCAACCCCCTGCAGGTATTACAATGCGTCCGTCGATTTTCCCCCTGTCTTTGTTTGCAATTCCAACGCAGGTTCCTACAGTTCGGTCGAGTGGAGGGGTAACGATGGAAATCAGCACACGCTTTGTCGGAACCAGGCTGAAGGATTATAGAGCGGAGATTACCTGGCGTCATACAATGAACTATGCCGCGGCCATCGATGACAATAATCCCTGCTACTTTGACGATGAGCGTGAGGGAGGTGTAATAGCGCCTCCCATGTTCAGTGTCGCCCTCACCTGGCCAATCGTGGAGAGGATCTGGGAGTACATCGAGGCCGACGATTTTCCCCGGGAACTCCTTGCCACGCAGGTCCACTATAGCGAACATCTCGAATTTCACCGGCCCCTGAAGCCGGAAGGTTTTGTCACCGTGAAGGGTGAAATCGCGGCAATTCTTCCACACAGGGCGGGAACACACGTGGTGATCCGCTTTGACGCCCTGGACGACGATGGCCTCCCCCTTTTCACTGAACATATCGGGGCAATGATGAGGGGCGTGAAATGTGTTGACGATGGAAGCCAAAAGAAAGCAATCCTTCCGGAAGTTCCTCTCTTTGAAAGGAAGAACCTTCTCTGGGAGACCTCTTTACATCTCGACCCCCTGAAATCCTTCGTCTATGACGGCTGTTCCGATATCGTTTTTCCGATTCATACGTCGAAGCGTTTTGCCCGCGAGGTGGGACTGCCGGGCATCATAATCCAGGGGACGGCGACCCTTGCCTTTGCGATGCGTGAATTAATCAACCGGGAGGCGGCGACGAATCCCGCGAGGCTTCAGTCCCTCTCGTGCCGCTTTACCGACATGGTGCTTCCTGGTACCGATATAATCATTCAACTCGAAGGAAAAGATGAGAAAGAGGATGGTACGGGGCTCTTCTTCTCTGTCATGAACGAGGCGGGGAAGCGGGCGATCAGCAGGGGCTACGCCCTCGTGAGCAAGGGGTAAGGGGATATTATGGCGACTAAATTTGTCAGATTACCGCTTCTGAATTCCTACATCGAACACTGGGCGACGGTATCGCCGGAACGCCCTGCCATGATCCAACATGAAGACGGAAAGACCGTCTCCTATCGGAATTTCCTTAATCTCATCGATTACTTTGCCCTCAGGCTTCTCGATATGGGAATAGGAAAGGGTGATCGCGTTGCCACAATGCTGGTCCTCATTCCCGAACATATCATCCTGATGTACGCCTGCTTCAAGATCGGTGCAATCATCGCCCCCCTGGACGTCCGTCTCAAAGATGACGAGGTCGTCCGTGACCTTCATAAGATTGAGCCGACGGCATTTTTCTTCCTGGGTAATACACCCGTCAGGGATTTTCGGGACGTGGGGAAAGCCGTGAGGGAACAGTGTCCCTCGGTGAAACACCTGATACAGATGACACCGGATCCAAAGCCGGGAGATATCATTGACGGTGCAAAAAGTATTACCCGCATGATGAGAAAAAAGAGGATCGTTTTTCTCAAGATCAAGAATCTTTTTACGAGAAAACTGCAGGCGGTATGGCGGGAAATTGTGCCGAGTACGCCCGCCCTTATTATCTATACGACGGGGACGACGGGAGACCCGAAACCGGCACTTATCTGTCACGAGAACATCATTGTGCAGAACGAAATCCTTGCCCGGGGCGCCGATATGGATCTCGACGCAAGGATACTCATTAATCTTCCTCCCAGTCATGTGGGGTGTGTGACCGAGGGGTTTATGACCACCATGGCTGTGGGGGGAACGGCCATACTCCTCAGGATATTTGACGTGGAAATGACCCTCGCGGCGATTGAACACCATAGGGTCAATGCCTTCGGCCAGATTCCCACCCAGTACCGTATGCTCTGGGCCCACCCGGACTATGGAGACTACGATCTCAGCAGTCTCAAATTTGTCATCTATGCCGGCTCGGCGGTGGACGTTGACTTTCTCAGGAAACTCTCAACGATGGCTCCGGCCTTCGGAACGGGTATCGGAATGACGGAAGATGCCGGATTTGCGACCTTTACGCCCCCGGGGATTTCAGTTGAGGAAATGGCGGGGCAGGTGGGTCGTGCCTTTTCCGATCTCGCGGAGGTCACCATACGACAACCGATGAATGATGGCGGTGGGGCGGGTGATGAACTTCCCGATGGGGAAATCGGCGAGATATGTTACCATCCGCCTATCGTCTTTTTGGGATACTATAATCAGCCTGAAGCGACGGCGAAAACCATCTCGCGGGAAGGGATTCTCTATACGGGTGATCTCGGCTACTTTAAGGATAGAGGGAGCTACCGGGCACTCTATCTGGCGGGGCGGAGAAAATTTGTTATCAAACAGAAGGGCTATAACGTATTCCCTGATGAAGTGGAATCACATATTGCCGATATGGACGGTGTCGATGTGGCGGAAGTTGTGGGGATGAGGCATGCCGTCTTTGGCGAGGGGATATTTGCCTTTGTGAGGCCAAAAAAAGATGTCGATTTTACGCCTGAGATGGTAATGAAGCACTGTGGAGAAATTGCCTCATACAAACGGCCGCAGCATGTTGAGATCTGGCCGTCCGAGAGAGAATTTCCCCTCACGAGAAGCACAAAAGTTGACAAACTGGAGCTTCAGAAGATAGCGGAACCGATTGTGGAAAGACTGCGAACAGAGGGTGGCTGGGAGTAAGGCAACGAGCAGTTGTGGGAAATTCCCGATAAGTGCATCAGGGATTAAAGCGCTGTATCATTTCCGCTCTTTGAGGCGGATAAGTTAATAGGAGGTACTATTTGATGAATGTCTATTCAAGAGTTTTGATCATTGTCATGGTTTTCAGTTTGGCCGGATGCGCACCCGTCCTTGTCGGAACGGGTGTTACGGGTGCTTACAAGGTTTCCTCGGACGAGCGAACCATGGGAGATATGTGGAACGATCCTGCCATTACTGCGAAGGTAAAGGCCGAACTGGTTAAGGATAGGGCGATTCAGGGACGAAAGATCGATGTCGATACCATCGAAGGTGTGGTGACTCTCTCCGGTGTGGTGCGTACCAGGGCAGAGGCGGACTACGCCGTGAAACTTTCCTCGATGGTGTCGGGGGTGAGAAGGGTAACCGATAATCTTCAGGTCGGTTCACGATCGGCCGGACAGCTTCTTGATGACAGTGTGCTGGCAAACAAAATTAAGGCGAAGTTTGTAGGGAAAGCGGGAATACGGTCACTGAATATTGATGTGGACGTCTACAGGGGCGTTGTCACCCTGACCGGTATTGTTGGGAGTCAGACGGAGAAGACGAAGGCGATAAATATTGCGAAGGTAACGAGCGGTACGGTACGGGTCGTCGACAACTTGACGGTCAAGGCACCCTGATTTTCGGAAGGAAAGAAATACCATGTCGGTCCGGTTCCTTATAAGGGCAGGTGCTGCTTCCGCCCTTCTTGCGATGACGCTTTTTTTCTCTATCCCGGGTGCAAGTGCCGCGGAGGGGGCCGTTCCCTTTCAACCGGGGGAAAAGATGAGTTTCAGCTTCGGATGGAACCTGATCCCCGGCGGGACGGGAACGATGGAGGTTTTCCCCTTTACGAATGTCGATGGTGTCGAGGCCTACCACTTTGTAATGACGGCGAAGAGCAACTCATTCATCGATCTCTTCTATAAGGCACGTGACAGGTATGAATCCTATGCAGACATCGGCATGACCCATTCTCTCCTCTACCGGGAGCGAAAGAAGGGGAGTGACAAACGGGATATAACCGTCACCTTTGACTGGGATCGTCAGAAGGCCCAGTATACCAACTTCGGCAAGTCAAAAAAGCCGATACCGGTGCTGCCCGGTTCTTTCGATCCCCTTTCCGTCTACTACGCCTTTCGTCTCATCGATCTTGAGGTGGGAAAAATAATCGAGATTCCCGTAACGGACGGGAAAAAATCCGTTATGGGGAGGGCCAGGGTGGTGAGCAGGGAGACGATTATAGCAGATGGGAGGGAATTCGACACCTACAGGATACAACCCTACCTGGAGCATTTCGGGGGAGTTTTTAAAAAGAGCAAAAAGGCGAAGCTCGATATATGGCTCACGGCTGATGAGAAAAAGATTCCCGTGAGAATGCGGGTCAAGGTGATTATCGGAAGCGTCACCTTTGAGTATATGGCGCCGGATGATACCGAAAAAGCGGAGAAGGCTTCCTGAATTGAACAGCGAGCGCACTCGCCGCTGCTTGCGGCGGGGTTAGCGAGCGAATAAAAATAGACATTTTCCTTGACAATCGGAGATTCCCCGCAAGGTGTTGCGGGGAGCTTCAATTGAACAGCGAGCGCACTCGCCGCTGCTTGCAGAGGGGGCAGCGAGAATAAAAACAGACAGTTTCCTTAACAATCGGAGATTCTCCGCAAGGTGGTGCGGGGAGCGTCAATCCTCACACCGGGAAGACGGGATTCCAGACTTAAAAGTACCTCAAAACAATCTTTGTGTTGACAAATTGTGTTTTTTCAAATACTTCCTTAGAGGTTGCTAATCTTTCTGTGGAAAAGGGGGGGCTATGAAAGAGAGAGGAGCGTATCCCTATTCTCTCAAGACGGTGCTGGAGCAGAATGAATTTGAAAACATAATCGACAACAATATGTTCTCCGCCTTTATTCCCGGCGAACTTCCCGTTCCCCCCATCGATGAACAGCGAAAGACCCAGGTTTCAGCCCAGGGAGTCTCGAGACATCCAGAGTATATCAGAAGTGCCCAGATCAATCAGATTTTCAGTTATATCGGTTTTATAAAACGTACCAAGAATCATACCTACCGGCAGTATCTGCCCCTTCTCTTTGAACAGCTGAATATCTTCCTCTCCGTTCTGGAGGAGGTCATTTATACGCTCGATGTCACGATCTCGGAAGATATCTACCGGGAGCGGAAAAATGGTCTGGAAAATTTCCTTGAGCATTACAAGCGACGGCCGATAGATGGGGCAGACTGGCTCGAAGAGGTCTGGAGGCGACAGAAGCATTACCTGGAGCAGCTCGATATGTTGACTGAGACCCTCAAGGTCCGCGGCAATGTCTTTGATTATAGTAACGATCCGATGTTTGATGAGATTATTGCCCTGTGTCGAAGCAAGTTAAACGGGAACGATCCGGAAAGTCCGAATGATGTTGACTATGGCTTCGTGGCAAATACCTGCCTGAAGGCCTCGTCGGATAAGGAACCGAAGACCATATGGTCGGGTGACCGCCATGTCCTCAGGATACTTCAAGCCATCTACGAACGGTCTCACCTGAAAAATGAGCTGCCGCAGGTCAATCTTCGCGCGACCTACTCCCCGCGCAACTATGCTCACCTCTTCCCCCGTGACTGAATGACACTATCCGGTGGTTGAGTGCTTCGGAGATTGAAGTTTCCCGCGCCATTTTGTGAGGAATCTCAAACTGTTATGAAAAGTGGTATTTTGTATCTGCTCGCACACCCCGCTGCAGGCAACAGAGTGTGCGCTCGCTGTTCAGTTCGGGCCTATCAGATGTAGCTGTGCATTATTTTGTGCAGGTCTCGATCCAGGGCGCCCGGTTTCTCGGCCTTGTACTCCTCAAGAATCGTTTTCAGCGTGTGATAGGTTCTCCTGTCGCCAAGGTCGTCGAGTCTTCGGTAGATTCCCCGTCTTCTCCCCAGGCGGTAGATAATCCTGTCGTCCTCAGGCAGTGCAAAGAACCGATCGATGATTGCGAGGAGTCGTTCTTTATCTTCCGGAAGTTTTCCTTCAAGCTCTTCCAGGAGATTGAGGATATGATCACTCACCAGTCTGCTTTCGATCCCCTCGAGATGTTCTATGAAGAGCCGTATTTCCTTGACCACATCTTCATCGCCGATGGGCGTGAATTCTCCGTCATGCATTTGCCTGTGGAGATCTGTGCCTCTTCTGACCTGAAGTGATCGTAGCCGGATATAATCGGGGTTGATCTGATTGATGACCCGGGCCGTTTCCTTCGCGTGTTCCTCTGACCACTGATCGCCGCCAAGGCCGGGGATTATATACTCCGAGAGGGAGATTCCCGATGCGACGATCCGTTGGCCTCCCTCGATATGCTGGGCCGCGGTGACGCCCTTTCGTATGAATTTCAGGACGGGATCGTAGCCGCTTTCCATCCCGATATGTATCCGCGAGAGACCGGCATCGCGGAGAGTTTTCAGTTCTTCCAACGATTTCCGGGCAGCCGTGTGAGACCGGCAGTAGGAGGTGATCCTCTTCACGAAGGGAAATGTCTCCATTATGAAGGAGAGTATCTCCGCCAAATCATCGGTCTTCATGATGATGGAGTTTGCGTCTTGAAGAAAGACGGACTCACCGCCGAAATAGAGCCAGGCGGCGACGCTCCTGAAATTGTCGCTGTATCGTCCGCCTCGTGCCCATATCTGGTCGATCACCGGTTCGGTAATCCTTCCTCCCTGGCCGAGTTTCCATGACAGTGACTGTATCTCTTCTGCAATGTCATGGGCGTCCTGAATGTCTTTCTTCACTTCGTCGACGGATCGTATGGAGAACTTTGTGTCCCTGTAGGAATAGCAGAAGGCGCATTTGTTCCAGGGGCAGTTTCTTGTAGCACGGATCAAGAGGCTCCGCGCCTCACTTGGTGGTCTGATGGGTCCTTGTTCAAAATTAAGATTCATTGTTTACACACACATTTTCTCAGATTTTTTATTAGTATAAGCATCGTGAACCAGATATCAACAGGGGGACGTATTTTTTACCCCTTCCCTGCGATCCGGTTCCCTTTGCCGGAAACGAGCATATTGTAAGTCTTTTCTATCCTGTCCCAGTTCTCCTCTCTGTCCATCGACCAGTAGCGTCCGATAACCGAGACGACCTCGCCCAGCCCAAGCTCCCGGCATTTTTTCTCTATCTTTTCGATATAGATGGCGCCGCTCTCGGGTTTTTCTCCCCGTCTTCCCAGCATGGAATGGATGTAGAGTTCCCTAATCCCCTCTGCCTTTGCAAGTTCCATCAGTGCGAAGAGATGATCCACCGAGCCGTGGGAGCTGAAAAATGAGACGATTCCGAGGAGATGAAGCGCTGAGGCATTTTCTTTCGCCTTTTTGATTGCCTGCAGAAAGGCGGCGTTTTTAAAGAAGGAACCATCGGCGATTGCCCTGCCGATCTTTTCCCTGTCGGAGAAGATCTTCCGTCCCGTGCCGATGTGGAGATGACCCACCTCGGAGTTTCCCACCGTCCCTTCGGGGAGGCCGACGGCACTGCCCGATGCCGCAAGAACAGAGTATGGGCAGATAGTCAACAGATTGTCCATGACGGGCGTGGGGGATGTGGCGATGAGGTTTCCTGTTTCACTTTTGTTTAATCCCCATCCGTCGAGGATAAGAAGGAGAATCCTTTTCCTGCCTTTTGGGGTATGGTTTTTCAGAAGCGATGCTCCCGTCATGGTCGGAGGAAGAGGGATTCCCATGAGATCGAGCACCGTGGGGGCAATGTCCGTCAGATCTCCCCTGTCCCGCAGCTCGATGTCGCCCGATTTCTCGACGACGATGAAGGGGACGGGTGAGTCTGTATGGCCCGTGTCTATGGCGCCGTCGGGGTAGAGCCATTTCTCCACCGTCCCATGGTCGGCCGTGACGATAACCGTCATATCTTTACGGAGTGCCTCTTCGATGACCTCTCCCGTCTTTGTATCGACCGCTGCTACCGCCAGTTTGATGGCCGCCTCATTTTCTATATGACCCACGACGTCCACATTCGGAAAATTAACCACGATGAAATCGTAGCGGCTGTCGCGAATCTTTTCGGTGGTTGCCTTCGTGATCTCCTCGATCGACATCTCCGGTGCCTCGTCGAAGAGAGCAACATCTTTTCTCGTGGGGATGATGATTCGTTCCTCATCGGCGACGGGTTCCGGGTCTTTGCCGTTGAGAAAGAAGGAGAGATGGATCGCCTTTTCCGCCTCGGTAATCTTCACCTGTTTGAGATGATGCGCCGCGATAGTGGCACTCAGCGTGTCTTCGATCTTTCCCTCGGGGGGGAAGGCGACGGCAACATTGAGTCCCCTCTGATATTCGATCATGGTGGCAAAGGTAAGGTCCAGATCTTCTACGGGAAACTTGTCAAAGGATTTCTCGGTGAGACTTTCCGTGAGTTCGATCTCCCGTTCGCCCCGGATATTGTAGAAGATGACAGAATCACCTTTTCCTATTCGCCCTATGGCGTTGCCCCTTTCATTGGAGAGGATCATCGGTTCCAGTGTTTCGTCGTCGCTGTTTGTCCCGTATGCATCCAGTACCGCGCGGGACATGGAGAATCCGTCCTGTGTCGTCATCGTCGTTTCCCTGCTCTCCTCTAAAAGTTTTCTATTACTAATATAGTGTGGGGTGAATGTCAAACGATGGGAAAGCAAAAGCGGGGGGAGCTTTTCTGTTGAAAATTGAATTTTTACATGGTAACTCATAATCGTTTTATCCTGCATGTTTAGAGAACTATACGATGCGTAAGAACGGATATGAGAAGACCCAGGAAGAGATTTTCCAGGAACGGGCGGATATTCTCTACCATACGGGAAACAAGCTGTCGGAAGCCCTCGATCGGCTGGGGGCGATTGAAGAAGCGATAGAAGCCAAACTCGTTCTACTTCGGGAAAGTGTTGAAAAGGGCCTCGATAATGATTGCCATCGGTTCTTTACAGAAGCGAACGGCGAGATCAGGAAGTACAATAAGGCGAGGGAGCATGCCGAGCTTCGATACTACTACCTTATTGTGACCAGGGAGGCCATGGGATTTCGCAGGCACAAATGGGTTGACGAGATGTATAAGATTCCGCCGAAAAAGGAGATACTGAAAAGGCTTAATGAACCGCTATAAGAAGCAGAGACAGAAGATGGTCGCCTCCCAGCTCGAATCACGGGGGATACGAGATGAGCGGGTTTTGAAGGCCATGGCAAAGATTCCCCGGCACCTCTTTGTTGATGAGTGGTTGAGGGATCGGGCCTATTCCGACAACCCCCTTCCCATCGGTGATCGGCAGACCATATCTCAGCCCTATATCGTGGCGCTGATGACCGAGGCCTTGGAACTGCGCGGACACGAAAAGGTCCTCGAGATCGGAACCGGTTCGGGATATCAGGCAACCGTTCTGGCGGAGCTTGCAGACAGGGTCTGCTCCATAGAGCGAATAGCGTCGATCGCCCAGCGGGCAAGGGCGCTTATCGAATCGCTCGACTATTTCAATGTTCTGATCTGGGTCGGTGACGGTACCTACGGATGGCGGGATGAGGCCCCCTTTGATGCCATAATCGTAACTGCCGGTGCCCCCGGCGTTCCCAATGCATATAAGGAGCAGCTTGCCGTGGGCGGAAGGCTTGTGATACCCGTTGGCGACCGCAATTCGCAGATTTTGTTGCGGTATACCCGTCTTTCTGAAGATATAGACGACATGAAGGAAGAAGACCTTGGAGGGTGTCGCTTCGTTGACCTTATCGGAAATCATGGCTGGAAACGTTAGGGGGGTAAATGCTCAGACGGTTGTATGATTGGGTTCTCCACTGGGCCGAGACACCCTACGGAACGTGGGCACTTTTTCTGCTGGCCCTTGCGGAATCGAGCTTTTTTCCCATTCCTCCCGATGTTCTCCTCATTGCGCTTGCCATCTCGATTCCCGCCAAGTCCTTCCGGTATGCCTTCGTCTGTACCCTCGGTTCTTTGATCGGCGGGGTGATCGGCTATATGATCGGCTATCAGTTTATGGATCTGGTCGGTCTTCAGATCCTGGAATTTTACGGCTTGATGGACAAATTCAATACCGTCGGCGATCTTTATAATACCTACAATGCACTTGCCGTGGGGATAGCGGGGTTTACCCCCATACCCTATAAGGTCTTTACCATCTCGGCGGGTGCCTTCGGGATAAATTTCCCGGTGTTTCTTCTTGCCTCGGTGGTGAGCAGGGCGGCGCGATTTTTCATCGTCGGATGGTTGATCTATCGATTCGGTCCCGGTATACGGACCTTTATTGACAGATACTTCAATATCCTGGCCGTTGTTTTTGTTATTCTGCTTGTTGGTGGATTCGTAGCGATTAGGTATATCTTTTAATGATGCTTTTAAGGAAAATAACGCTCCTCCTTCTTGTTCTTTTTTTTGTGGCCTCCTGCGCGGCCAGGCCCATGGGGGTGTACCACCGGGTAAACAAGGACGAAACCCTCTGGAGGATAGCGAAAACCTATGATACTGATATCGATGCTATTGTAGCGGCGAATAATCTTCCCAATAAAGAGACCGTCGAGGAGGGGAGCCTCATCTTTATCCCCGGGGCAGTAGAGATCGCCACAGTGGTTCCCCCCACCGCCACGAAAAAGAAAGCCCCGGTAAAAATCGTAGAGAAGAAGGTCGTTACAAAAAAGGTAGAGAAAAAAACACCGCCCAAGATTATCAAGAAGAAGCCTGTTCCGCCGAAGCCGAAGACCACCACCGTCGCAAAGAAAGGCACGTCCTCCAAGTCTCGATTTATCTGGCCCCTGAAGGGGAAAGTTTCATCGAGGTTCGGGCTTCACCGTGACGGAATGAGACGGAATAACGGAATAAAAATAGAGGGAAAAGAGGGGGCACGAGTCGCGGCATCGGCGGCGGGCACGGTCATACTCTCCGGCCCGTTGAAATATTATGGAGAAACGGTCATCATAAAACACTCGAGCAACTATCGAACGGTTTACTCGAATCTCAAAAAGAGACTGGTTACCGAGGGGCATACGGTAAAAAAGGGTCAGATGATAGCACTCCTCGGGAGAGAGGAAAAAAGCGGACGGGAACGCCTCTACTTCGAGATACGATACAAGAACAATGCGAAAAATCCGTTGAAATACCTCCACTGATATGGTGCCCGCAGTACGACGGCAATACTATACGTCAAAGCCGTCATTCCCGCGGAAGCGGGAATCCAGCATTGGTCTCTGTGCCCCCGTATCAAGTACGGGGCAGACTTATCAAATCCGGCATGACATTTGATATGTTTATTTGCCGAAGTAATAGCATAGTTGTGCATATAAAATTCCTGGGTAAAGGAGTAACGAAATACAATGAAATTTGCCGAAGATATCTACGCCTATGAATGGACGAATTCCTTCGAGAACAATTGTAACAGTTTTTATATCGGGGGAGACGTCGGGGCCCTCGTCGATCCGGGACTGACAATGTTTCTGCCGGAGCTTCTCGCCAAGATGGAGAAGGACGGAATCGCGAGGAGCGATATCAAGTATGTTATCAATACCCATTCACACCCCGACCACTTCGAGGGATCGGAGGAATTTAATGGTGATGATGGTGTCCTGGTAGCCCTCCATGAGAAGGAGAAGGAATTCTTCGATGATATCGGCGGCGATATGTACCGCCTCTTCGGGCGGAATGAGCCGAAGATTGAGGTTGACCTTGTCCTGAAAGAAGGAGCCTTGGAGATGGGGGGCGAATCCTTTGAGGTCTATCATGTGCCCGGTCACTCACCCGGTTCCATCGCCCTTTACTGGCCTGCCCGAAAGGCCCTCTTCCCGGGGGATGTAATCTTTGTGCAGAATGTGGGAAGGTCCGATTTTCCCGGGGGAGACAGCAATCTTCTCAAGGAAAGCATCCGGAAGCTCTCAACACTCGACGTCGACTACTTCATGCCGGGCCACATCGGGATTTTGAAGGGTAACGACAGCGTCAAGGACAACTTCCGTTTCGTGATTGAGCGGGTCTTTCCTTACATTTAGAAAATAGACATCCGTTTGTGTGATATTGCAGTGCTCCCTCGTGCGGATGCAACGAGGGAGCAGAACAATCAGAAGTATCAGTACGCCTGCCTAATCTTTGGAATCGATTGAGTGCAAAAAGTCATCATTTCCACTACAAATATTCAATACCAATCAGCGAAAAAACAAGGCCCAGTAGCGATAATATACACAATTACATAATATTCTTGACGAATAGTTTCATGCAGGATATTCTTCTCCTCGGTTTTTTATTAAGAATTCGTTCTGTTTTAGTTTTATCGAGTTGACCTGAATGTTCAAAGGGGGGAATTTATGGTCGGACTTTTGAAACCCTGTTTTTCGTAATGATAGGCAGGGTTTTTTATGTGTAGGAGGATAATTATCGGTTAAACGATTTTGTGTTGCAAAAACTGATCTAAACCAAAGCCCCATGACGAAAAAATATTATGCACACAGCCGGGATGGGAAACCACCCTCCGACTGGCAATCTTTGGAAGAGCATCTGAAAAATGTTGCAGAAATGGCCCGTTCCTTTGCTGAATCTTTCGGTGCCGGGGATTGGGGTTATCTGGCGGGATTGTGGCACGACATTGGAAAGTATTCGAACGAATTTCAGGAAATGCTTGGTGCGCAAGATGGGGCGGATGCTCATATTGAGAAAGTAGGACGTGTCGACCACTCGACAGCAGGTGCCCAAAATGCTTTCAATGCCATGAAAGACAAAGGTAAAATATTAGCTTATGCCATTGCCGGACATCACGCCGGACTTCTGGATGGAAAATCCAATGATGCGTGTCTTTACAAACGGTTGAAAAAAGAAAACATCCCTGATTATTCTTCCTGTCCCAAGCATATTCTCGAAATTAAAAGCTTAGCTGACCCGCCCATTGATCTCAATGTTAACAATCCCAAGCAATTCGGTTTTCAAATGTCTCTTTTCATACGGATGATCTATTCCTGCCTTGTTGATGCAGATTTTCTTGATACTGAATCGTTTATGGATAGTAAAAAACACTTGTGGCGAAAGGGATATCCCTCTCTAACTGAATTAGAAAAAAAACTCGGCGCTGCGCTGAAACGATTGACCGAAAGTGCCTCAAGGACGTCAATCAATCAAAACAGGGCTGAAATCCTGAGAGATTGTCATGGTGCTGCGGAAAAACCACAAGGACTGTTTTCATTGACAGTTCCTACGGGGGGAGGAAAAACACTTTCATCGCTGGCCTTCGCGATGAAGCATGCCCTCAAACATAATCTGAAACGGATTATTTATGTCATCCCCTATACCAGCATTATTGAACAGAATGCGGCGGTTTTTAGAGAGATTCTTGGAGAAAATGCAGTTCTTGAGCACCACAGTAACTATGAACCGAATGAAGAAGATCATCGCTCACGCCTTGCCTCTGAAAACTGGGACGCGCCGATTATCGTTACTACTAATGTACAATTCTTCGAGTCACTATATCGTAGCCGGTCATCAAGATGCAGAAAGATTCACAATATGGCGGAAAGCGTGGTTATCCTTGATGAAGCGCAGATGCTCCCCGTCCCGCTGCTAAAGCCATGCCTTGAAGTGCTGAGAGAACTCTCATCTTCCTACAGAACATCAATAGTTTTATGCACAGCGACTCAGCCCGCTTTATCCACAACTGAAACTTTCAAGGACGGGTTGGACGGTGTACATGAGATTGTTTCTGATCCATTGAAACTTTATACCGAGTTTAAACGGGTTCGAGTGGAAAAACTTCCTATTATATCCGATGATGAATTGGCAGACAGATTAAGGGAGCACAAACAGGTTCTCTGCATCGTAAATACGAGAAGCCATGCCAGAAGAATCTTTGAGTCTATTCGAAGCAGGGAGGAGTGCTGTTATCACCTGAGCGCTTTAATGTGTCCCGAACACAGAACCGCAACCCTCAATAAAATAAGATCGGCCCTGAGTGATGGCAGCCCATGCCGAGTCGTCAGTACGCAGTTAATAGAAGCGGGGGTGGATATCGATTTTCCCGTTGTATTCCGTGCTGCTGCAGGTATCGATTCGATAGCCCAGGCTGCGGGTCGTTGTAACAGGGAAGGAAAGTTGCTTGAGGGTGGAAGGTTATTTGTCTTTTTACCTGAAAATGGGTTACCACCGGGTCATTTCCGTCAGACAGCCCAAACCGCGGAAACGGTCATGCGGCACTATCATGATTTGCTATCACGCGAAGCAGTTACCGAATATTTCAGGACGCTCTACTGGATGAAAGGGGATAAACTCGATGAATATCAGATACTGGACGATCTTGGCGAAGGTGCAAAAAATGGTGATTTTCCCTTCAGAGTTGTGGATGAAAAGTTCAAAATTATAAAAGACGGTGCTGAGTCAATTATTATCCCCTGGAACAAGAAAGCAGAAACAATCATCAGCGGTTTACGGTATTCTGAATTTCCAGCTTCATTTGCCAGAAAGGCCCAGCGTTTCACCGTACAGGTATATCCGAAGGTATTAGGTAGTCTGGAACGCGCCGGCAGCGTTGGACGTCTCCATGATCATTTTTGCGTGTTAATCAATATGGATATTTATCGTGACGACCTGGGACTTTGTCCCGAGGATCCGAGCTTTCACGAAGTTGAAAATCTCGTAATGTGATTTCGAAATATGTTGCTCACTGGAAAAAATGATACGAAAGGAGGTGTATGAATGCCGTATGGGATAAGGTTAAGAGTTTGGGGGCCGTATGCCTGTTTTACACGACCGGAGATGAAGGTGGAACGAGTCAGCTACGATGTAATGACGCCATCAGCTGCCCGGGGAATTCTTGAGGCTATTTACTGGAAACCGGCAATTGTTTGGGTGATAGATCGCATCCGTGTGCTCAATCCGATCCGGTTTGACAACATTCGGCGGAATGAACTTGCTGGTAAGCTATCACCCTCAACAATTAACAAGGCAATGAATGATGGAGTCAGTCCTGTTGAAACCTTCATTGAAAACGACCGCCAACAGCGCGCGGCAATGGTGCTTCGTGATGTTTCCTACGTTATTGAGGCACATTTTGAATTTACCGGTTCTGAAGACAACAATGAGGCTAAGCATAAAGAGATCTTTAAGCGTCGGGCCATTAAGGGGCAATGTTTCCATTATCCCTATCTTGGTTGCCGTGAATTTCCAGCGCACTTTGAATTGATAGAAGATGACATTCCTCGATCAGAGCTTGTCGGCGAGCAGGACTTGGGCTGGATGTTGCACGACATGGATTTTGAGAACAACATGGAAGCGAAATTCTTCAGAGTGGAAATGCGCAACGGAGTTATTGAAGTTCCTCCATTCAATGGAAGGGGGGTGAAGGCATGATCCTTCAGTCATTGAACAACTATTATGAACGTTTGAGCGAAAATCCCGATGTCGATATTCCCCTTTTGGGGTTCAGTTCTCAAAAGATTCACTTCGCATTGCTGCTGAATCGTGAGGGGGACCTGCTTCAGGTTCTTGACCTGAGAGAAGCACAGGGGAAAAAGTTGCTGCCAAAACAGATGACTGTACCGAAGGCAGTGATCAAGTCAGTCAATATTGCAGCGAATTTCTTGTGGGATAACTCAGGGTATGTGCTTGGTGTCGACAACAAGGGCAAACCGGAACGATCATTGGAAACATTCAATGCTTTTAGAAAGCTGCATCATGACATCGGTGAAGATATTGATGATGAGGGAATGGCTGCGGTTCTTCGATTTCTTGATTCATGGAATCCTAATGATGTGCCAGAATTGCAGTATTGGGACGATATGGTAAACGGGTCAAATCTTGTCTTCCAATTGGATCGTGAATTTGGATACATCCACAATCGGCCAAAGGTAAAGGCCGCATGGTTGAAACATTACTCCGGGAATAGCTCAGGAGTAGTCGCTGCGTGCCTTGTCTGCGGTGAAGAAAAACCTGTTGCCCGCCTGCATCCTAAAATAAAAGGTGTGCGCGGTTCTCAATCAACGGGTGCGGCCATTATATCCTTCAATCTCGGTGCATTCCTGTCTTACGGTAAAGAACAGAGTTTCAATGCACCGGTCAGTGAAGATATTGCTTTTAGCTATACGACAGCCCTTAATCATCTCCTTAGATTTGACAGTCGGCAGAAGATTCAGATAGGTGACGCGGCAACGGTTTTCTGGACGGAGCGTGAATCGCCTGTGGAAGGATTTATGGGGCTGATTCTGAACCCTCAGGACGATAGTGGAGACCTGAAAGAGGTTCGGGACTTTCTTGAAGCTGTTCGCGTTGGCAAGAAACTGCCCGAAGAACTTGGCGACACTGACATGAAATTTTATATTCTGGGTCTTTCCCCAAATGCGTCCCGTCTTTCTGTCCGATTCTGGTATGTCAGCACGGTGGGGGATATAAGTTCTAAAATAGGCCAGCACTTCAGCGACCTGTCTATAATCAAAGACTATGACAATGACCCCGATTTTCCGGGTATGTGGCAGCTCTTAAGAGAAACTGCTGTGCTACGAAAATCCGAGAATATTTCCCCTGTTCTGTCCGGCTCAATTATACGTTCGATTATAACGGGCGCTGCCTATCCGCAGAGTTTGATGACGACAATAATCGGCCGCATACGTGCGGATCAGGAAATAAGTTACTTACGTGTAGCGATGATCAAGGCATGCCTTGTCAGAAAATATCGTATTAACAAGATTTCAAAGGAGGTTACAATGGCATTGGATAAAGAATCAACAAATATCGCTTACAGGTTGGGACGACTTTTTGCAGTTCTTGAAAAAGCCCAGAGAGATGCAATCCCGGGTGCCAATACTACAATCAAGGACAGTTTTTATGGTTCAGCATCAGCTACGCCACGTACTGTTTTTCCCCGGTTGCTGAGACTCGCACAGCACCATATACAGAAGGCGGAATACGGACATAACACAGACAGGATGATCGAGAAAATTATGCAGGATATTCAGGCATTCCCCGCCCATCTGAGTTTAGATGATCAGGGTTTGTTTGCGATCGGATATTATCACCAGCGAAAAGATTTTTACACTAAATCAGACAAGAAGGAGGATAATAATGAGTAGCCCTATACGAAACCGGTATGAGTTTGTTTATCTCTTTGATGTTGAAAACGGCAATCCCAATGGCGATCCTGATGCTGGAAATATGCCGCGAATTGACCCTGAAACAAGTTATGGTCTTGTCACCGATGTGTGTTTGAAGCGTAAAATTCGCAATTTTGTGGAGATTGTTAAGGGCAATCAATCTCCTTACGAAATCTATGTCAGAGAAAAAGCAATCCTGAATCAGACCCATGAAAGAGCACATCAGGCTGTTGGATTAAAGGACCAGAATGAAGAAAAAAAACGAAAAGGATCGGGAGCAGACGTAGAAAAAGCCCGAGCCTGGATGTGTGCCAACTTTTTTGATGTGCGCACGTTTGGTGCTGTTATGTCTACAGGTGTTAATTGTGGGCAGGTCAGGGGACCTGTTCAACTGAACTTTGCTCGCAGTATAGAATCTATTGTTCCTATGGAAGTCAGTATTACCCGCATGGCTGTAACAACCGAAAAAGAGGCAGAGCAGCAAAGCGGTGACAACCGGACAATGGGACGGAAACATATCGTTCCTTATGCGCTTTATCGTGCGGAAGGCTATATCTCTGCCCATTTGGCTGCCCAGACCGGATTTACGGAAGACGACCTGAGCTTGCTCTGGGATTCTCTGATTAATGGATTTGACCATGATCACTCCGCAGCGCGAGGCAAGATGAACGCAATGAAACTCATAGTTTTCAAACACGACTCGATGCTTGGCAATGCACCAGCTCACAAGCTGTTTGACCTTGTGAAAGTAAAACGTGCAACAGCTGAATCTGCCCCTGCGCGTACATTTTCTGACTACGTTATTGAGATTGACAGAAACAATGTACCGCAAGGCGTAACACTGGAAGACAAAATATAGAGCAATGTATAACGAAGACGATCTCCTTCCCATTTCAGCCCTGCAACATATGATTTTCTGCGAGCGGCAGTGTGCGTTGATCCATGTCGAGCAGACCTGGGCTGAAAACCTGTTTACCGCGGAAGGCAGCATCATGCATGTGCGAGTACACAGTGAAGACCGTGCATCAAGAGGAACCGTCCGCATTGAATATGGTATGTCCCTTCGGTCATTGCGGCTGGGGTTGATCGGGAAGGCTGATGTCGTCGAATTCCATCGCATAAATGATGTGGCGGAATCAGGGGCGTTGAAATGGGTGCCTTTTCCCGTGGAATACAAACGGGGCAAGCCGAAGAAGAACGACAGTGATAAGGTTCAGCTCTGCGCCCAGGCGCTCTGTCTTGAAGAGATGCTGGAGATCGGGGTGCCAAACGGCGCGCTTTTCTACGGGAAGAACCGCCGCCGAACGGATGTTGTTTTGGATGACAGGTTGAGACGATTGACGGAAGAAACAGCGATACGTTTGCACGAGCTAATTTCATCCGGCGTAACTCCGAGGCCGGTTTACGCAAAAAAGTGCGACAGTTGCTCGCTTGCAGGCATGTGTCTTCCGAAAATATTGGGGAAGCGCAGTTCTGTAAAACGTTATCTTACAGGAGCAATGAAATAATGAAACGACACCTCAATACTCTTTTTGTAACCACGCAGGGGGCTTACCTCGCAAAGGAAGGCGAGTCCGTTGTGGTGAAGGTGGAAAAAACAATCCGGCTTCGCGTGCCCATCCACACAGTAGGGGGTATAGTTTGCTTTGGTAATGTGGGTTGTAGTCCTTTTCTCATGGGATTTTGTGCCGAGCGAGGTGTCGCAGTCAGTTTTTTATCAGAAAATGGACGTTTCCTGGCAAAGGTGACGGGTCCTGTCTCCGGGAATGTACTGTTAAGGCGAGAACAATATCGCAGAGCCGACAATATGAATGTTTCTGCAAGCATGGCAAGGGCAGTTCTCACTGGTAAGCTTGCCAACAGCCGTACCGTGCTGCAAAGGGCACTGCGAGATCACGCCGACAAAATCGATACGGATAAGGTTGCTTATGCCTCTCGCCAGATTAGTGGAGCACTCCAGCGGTTGCAGGAAGATGTGCCATTGGATTTCCTTCGGGGCGTTGAGGGTGATGCGGCACATGCTTATTTCAATGTCTTTGATCAGCTCATCACTTCGCAAAGTGAGGATTTTTTCTTTAAAGAGCGAAGTCGTCGTCCCCCTATGGACAGGGTAAATTGTCTGCTGTCGTTTTTATACACTCTTTTGATGCATGATGTCCGTTCTGCGCTTGAATCCGTGGGTTTGGACCCGGCTGTCGGGTTTCTGCACAGGGACCGCCCGGGGCGGCCCGGTCTTGCTCTGGATCTGATGGAAGAATTTCGTCCTTTTTTCGCAGATCGTCTGGCCCTGTCTCTCATAAACCTCTGCCAGGTTCAGAAAAGAGGTTTTACCGAAGCTCAATCAGGCGCTGTTTTAATGGATGACGAAACAAGAAAAACGGTGCTGGTTGCATATCAAAAGAGAAAGCAGGATGAAATAATGCATCCCTTTATCGAAGAAAAGGTTACGATTGGATTGCTGTTTCACGTACAGGCGCTGTTGATGGCGCGCTATCTGCGTGGCGATCTTGATGGGTATCCGCCCTTTCTCTGGAAATAGAGGAGTTTAAAATGTTTGTCCTTGTCAGTTATGATGTTGCCACAAGTTCGGATGGAGGACAGCGACGTTTGCGCAGGATTGCGAAGACATGTCTCGATTACGGGCAGCGGGTTCAATTTTCTGTATTCGAATGTATTGTTGATCCGGCGCAGTGGACGGTTCTTAGAAAAAGATTGATCGACGAGATAGACCCCACAGAAGACAGCCTGCGATTCTATCTTTTGGGTTCCAACTGGAAGCGTCGCGTTGAGCACATCGGTGCCAAGGAAACGATTGATCAGGAAGGGCCGCTGATTGTTTGAAGGGCTTTTGCGAACCTAAAGCTCACAAAGTGATAAAGATGGTTCTTGCTCACGAAGCAGCTGCGATTGAGGCATATATTACGACAGAAAGGTTCGCACTATATATAAGTACACTAAAAGCAAAGCAAATGACGAAAGGGTTCTTTGAAAACTGAATATGGAATACATGGGGAAATCAGGTTCGCAAAAAAGTGGAAATAAAATTTTTAGAATCAAATAGTTAGAGAGAGACAGTCGCCCCCCATGCGGGGGCGTGGATTGAAACATTCTCCCTCTCCTTTCGTCAGCCTTTCGTCAACGTCGCCCCCCATGCGGGGGCGTGGATTGAAACAGACCTATTTGACTGCATCGCTTATACAATCCTGTCGCCCCCCATGCGGGGGCGTGGATTGAAACTCCGCGAAGGGCGCGGACCTGAAGCTCTCGCCCCGTCGCCCCCCATGCGGGGGCGTGGATTGAAACCTACTGCGAGAAGATGCGCTGCCGGATGCTGAAGTCGCCCCCCATGCGGGGGCGTGGATTGAAACCTGGAGAACATGGAGTTTGTCGCGGGGACACTAAGTCGCCCCCCATGCGGGGGCGTGGATTGAAACTCGTAATCCTCGGCCATCGAGGCGCGAAGGTCGGGTCGCCCCCCATGCGGGGGCGTGGATTGAAACAGGCTGTCCGGAAGGCACTGGGGGACCGGCCGGGTCGCCCCCCATGCGGGGGCGTGGATTGAAACATTTTGCCACTTGGTTAGCAGATAAGACGGTGGGTCGCCCCCCATGCGGGGGCGTGGATTGAAACTGGATAATCGTCCGGGTATTACGGGGCTTAAATTGTCGCCCCCCATGCGGGGGCGTGGATTGAAACACGAAGCACGGTATGATGCGAGATGGTGTACTCTGTCGCCCCCCATGCGGGGGCGTGGATTGAAACTCGGTGTAGGGTTCGGTCAGATCAAGCTCCTCAAGTCGCCCCCCATGCGGGGGCGTGGATTGAAACCGAAAGTGTCTGTCTGGATATTCCCCTCGCCGAGTCGCCCCCCATGCGGGGGCGTGGATTGAAACGGGATCGCGTCAAGGATATCGAGCATCGCCTCCTGTCGCCCCCCATGCGGGGGCGTGGATTGAAACACACTATCATGTTCGTCTGTATTTTAATGGTGAAGTCGCCCCCCATGCGGGGGCGTGGATTGAAACATAGGAAAGCGAGTAGTTTGGATGCGAGCGGTAGTCGCCCCCCATGCGGGGGCGTGGATTGAAACAGGACAGGACGTTTTCCATATAGGATAGTCATTCCGTCGCCCCCCATGCGGGGGCGTGGATTGAAACTTGACGGCCTTGATCTCCTCGGCGATGGACTTGGTCGCCCCCCATGCGGGGGCGTGGATTGAAACATATTGTCTACGTGTATAAATGTCGGGTAGACCCGTCGCCCCCCATGCGGGGGCGTGGATTGAAACAAACAAATCAATGCTGGTGATCTCGATGAACTCATGTCGCCCCCCATGCGGGGGCGTGGATTGTGGCAGGTATTGTCAAGCTTGAACTTGACTATTTTTGCTGATTGTCAATTATAATCTATGACGAACAATCTAATTCGAGTTTTACCTGTTACAGGAAGGAATGAGCGGAGAGATAGCGGGAGTCACTTACAAGTCCTCAGATTTCAGATCGATCTTTACCGCTCAAAACAAAAATAGCCACTTCTCGTTTTTATAAGATTAAACCACCGGAGAGACATATATCGACAGAAAAAGGGCATGCATGACCAAAGCCAGCGATTGGATGGTTTCGGTACTTAAATATATCCGGCTACTGCTAACCCGGAAAGGACCGTAGACATGACCAACAACAGAGAAGTATAGCCGATCCGCCGGTGCCAGCGCCGCAGTTGCTGGATCTGTGAGCGGATTTTGAACTGAAGATGTCCCAGAACGGGAGTGACTATGGCAAATAGGACTGCTGTCATACCCAGCCAGGTATGAGGAACCCTGAAGTGGCCGCTTCCTCCCTGAGAGACCATGACGACTGCCGCTACCACTCCGGTGCCGAGACACATCACACCGGTGATTCCTACGGAACGATGAAATTTCAGCCACCAGTGTTTTTTCCGGAGAAACCTTACTACAAAAACCCCCGCGGCCATCAGGATCAAGCCAGTACCCATGAATGCCACATGAATATAAAAAGGATACATTTAACCTCTAACTTTTCAAGAAAAGGATTCGTCGTGCTCTAATCAACGGTTAGTTTTCCTGAAGCAGATCCGAATTTGTTGCATGTTGCCTTTACTTTGATGACATCACCCTGGACAGCATCAAGCTTATAGGTATAGGTAAAGGTTTCGGAAGGCTGATTTGTGTAGCTATGGGAGGCGACCGATGTACCGTTTTTCATGATTTCGATCTTTTTTATGTAATGGCCGGCGGAGAATCGGGTGTGGGTAACGGTAACATCGAGGACATTGGCTTCCAGGTCATAGGATAGCACGACCTTTTTAGGGGAATGGGCACCGACTCCAGCGGGGATGAGAGACATCACCATGAATACGGTGAAGATACTGACAATAAAAAAAATGATGCGACTGGTTTTTCTATCAGACATGATCTCTGTTCCTTTCTCCCAAGATTTGCTGTGATACAAAGAAAAAAAGCTCATAAAAACTTACATGTTTGAAAGAAAATTATGGGGGAAACGAAATTCTATGTCAATCAAAACCTGTCGCTAAATGAAATGTACCCGATATTGGTATCACATCTTAAGTTAAGGAAATAAGGGAGACACGTTACCTGTTTCTCATGAAAGCCTTTCGTTGAAGATTAGAAGAAGCAATCCTTTGTATCTTTCTCGGTATTTATTTTAGCGGTTTCGGAAAGCTGAGAATTTTTCAGTGTCGCATTTCGTTATAAACATGTTATAGCTCTCATGAGTTACACAGAAGGTCTTTGTTGTAACCTACTGAGAGAAAATTAAAATTCTATGGCTTTTTTAATAACTGGTGTGAGAGAGAAGGAACCATGGATCAAAACAATAACGACAGCAGAGACGACAGGGATTTCGAACTGGATATCTTTGATATCGAAGAAGACCCCGGCGCAAAATCGGAGACCTTTTCGGCGGTATCAATGCCGCCGACTCTGGAAAAAGAATCCAGGTTTCCCAGACGGAAGACTCTTATTATCGGGGGCGTTCTTCTTCTCCTCGTTGTTGGGTTTCTCTATTTCCTGAGGGGTTATGTAGACAAGAACCTGATCTCGAAGGATGATACCGTTATCATCCAGTATCAACTTGGCCAGATCAATGAAAAATTAGAGAAGGATGCGGCGGCGAAGGAAGATGCCGAGAATGCCTTTTCGAGTGAATTCGCCAAGCTCTCGCAAAGAATTGATGCGCTGGAAGCAAAGATTACTTCCCCGAAGAATAAGGCTTCGGACGAGCTTATGACGCGTCAGTTTGATCAGATCGCCTCGAGGATAGACGGAATCGAGAAGAAGATCAATGGCCTTTCGAAAAATCTGACTACTGTGGCTGAGAAGCACTATTACACGGTGCGTCGTGGTGAAACCCTCTTTGCTATTGCGCGAAAGCATGACATCTCCGTTAAGGAATTACGTGCACTGAATAAGATAGGTCCGACGGATAATATTTATCCCGAACAGAGACTTGTTGTAGGTCCGCCCCTCGTAAAGTGAATCGGGGAAAATCTCTTTTCCGAATCAAATTGATTGATGATTGCCGTGAAAGGCTTTATGAAGGGTACGCGTTACGGAGGTTGCCTTTCATGGAGGTGCCTCGTGATCGAAGCAGCAGAATAGACGGTTGAAAAGAGCAGATGATACCCTCAGGTAAGATAATTCACCACCCTGCCCTTATTACACTATCGCGCTGGATTCTCGGCATCACATTTGTATTTGCCGGCCTCTGTAAAATCTACCTGCCGTTAGAGTTTTTTTAGCCATAGAAAACTACCAACTGGTGTCCGAGCCGATCGCCCGTTATACTTCCATCATCCTGCCCTGGATTGAATTGATAGCCGGTTTCTTATTGATCATCGGCTTATTTACCCGGGCTGCGATCAGTGTAATTGTCATGCTGCTCATTATATTTACGGCAACCATATCAATTACGATCTTCCGGGGTCTCGAGATCGACTGTGGCTGTGGTTTCAGCTGTTTTACCGGAACACTCCCGAATGATCCTGTGTCGGCCAAGACCCTCATACGGGAGTTCTTCTTCTTATGCCTCTGCTACCCCATACTTTTCTTCAAGGACAAGTGGATGAGCCTCGATCATTCTCTGAAAAATCGGTCCTGACCCGTCCTGAAAAAAGATGCACAACCGATAAAAGAGGCTTATAATATCTCCGCAATGAAGGTAAGTTTCACCTCTTTTCTATAAGCAGAAGGAGGGAGAAGGTCATGAGAAAACTTTTCACAGGGCTGCTTATCATAAGTCTCACCGGTGTTATCTCTTGTATGCACGCCCCCTTTTGCGAGGGCGAAGGGCCTATGATGGGGTACGGATATGGGGGGATGTGGATCATGTGGTTTTTAATCATTGCCGTGATTGCTCTGGCTGTCTATCTGCTGATTCGAGATACGCAAAGGAAGGATATCGAAAGACCACAGCTCGAAACACCCCTTGAAATCCTCAAGAAACGCTACGCCAGGGGAGAGATCTCGAAGGACCAGTTCGAAGAGATGAGACGCGATATCGAATCGTAACGGCGGCTTCACTCTTTTCACACCCTTCATCCCCATGTCTTGCCGCAACATGGGGACCACACGGATGGTCACATTACCGGCAGCGCCGCCGCCGAAAATCCGTGATCCCTCGGTTCGAAAATACTCCACTGTCAGCCGTTATCTCAAAACATAGCTGATGTCACAGCTGGGACGAAGAGATTTAATCATGACGCATCGTGGAGATAGCGTGCAGAACAAGTCTGTCGAAAAGGCACACAACAGCACGTTTTTTGTCTATAATTCGACGAGAGGAGAAGTTGATTTCTCAAAAGCAAGAGAATGTCGCGATATGTTTTTCCTCCCATCATCGATGCTGTTCCATAAGAATATGGGGCAAATATGTTCTTGACATACAAGACAGTTCTTCTTATATATTTTTCCCTCAAAGTAATGCCTTATCGAAGGTCTATGTCTGATCACGTTCTCGCGAGTACAAAAAGCCATGCACAACAGACCGACCAAAAAGCAAATCCTGGAATCAATTAAGAATGCCATCATTGTCGTTGATACGGAGGGACTGATATTCTTCGCCAACAAAAAGGCCCTGCAGCGATTCAGCTATACCAGGAAAGAGATCATCGGGTCCTATATTACGGATGTGCTGCCCCTGACGGGACCGTCGGTAATCAAGATGCTTAAGAACAGACAACCGGTAGAGATAGATTTTATCGTTGATAAAGATGAAAATCTGATGTGCCATATATCGCCGATTTTAAAGGGTGGCGGAGAGTGGCAGGGCGTGCTGCTCACGTTCAGCGAAAAGGAGCTGCGCGAAATATCGCAACCGAATCTTGAATCGTACCAGAACCTCAAAGAAAAACTCAAAGCCGTCATGAATGCTTCTGACGACGGCATCTGGATCATCAACAGTCAGGGTAACATTATCGACATCAATCACCGGGCAGAGATCATAAATGATATCAGGCAACATGATGTCATCGGTAGATCCACCTACGATCTCGTGAAAGCAGGACTGTTCAACCGTATAATCAACATATCGACTCTGAAGACCCAGAAAAATCTGAAACATCTCAAATTCATCGAAAAGAACGACACATATGTGCTGGTTACCCTCTGGCCGGCTTACGATTCCGAAGGCAATATATCATTGGTTATCGTCACCGAGAGACCCCTTGACATGTCACCCCGTCAGCAGAGGGGTGATGGAAAGGACGGGGACGCCGTTAAGAACCAGGATCATGCCACGCTCATCGGCAGGAACCATGCCGATGATTTATTGCGGCAGGGAATTATAGCCCGGAGCACCCTGATGAAGGAACTGCTTCATACCGCACTGCGATTGGCGCGCCTGAATATATCGAACATCCTGATTCTGGGAGACTCCGGTACCGGCAAGGGAGTGATGGCCAATTTCATCCACAACAAGAGTGATCGTCGCAAGAAAAAGATTATACAAATTAATTGCGCCGCCCTGCCCGAGAACCTCCTTGAAGCGGAATTGTTCGGATATGAGAAAGGCGCCTTCACGGGAGCGCGGGCGGAAGGGAAGGTCGGTCACTTCGAACTGGCGGATCAAAGTACGCTCTTTCTCGATGAAGTGGGTGATCTCTCACTGCCGCTCCAGGCCAAACTTCTCAAGTACCTGGATGATCATGAAATCCTGCGTCTCGGCGGTACGATACCCAAAAAGGTCGATTGCACCATTATAGCCGCAACGAACCGGGATCTTCAGCAGCTCATGGAAGAACGGAAATTTCGCGAGGATCTTTACTACCGGCTCAGCGCCTTCAAGCTTGAAATCCCCTCGTTGTATGAACGCCCAGAAGACATCTACGCACTCAGCAATTACTTTCTCGACAAATACAACAGAAAATACGGCTTTAACAGGATCCTCTCATCCGATGCCTTCGAAGTACTGCAATCCTATTCCTTCCCGGGGAATGTCCGTGAATTAAAGAATTTCATTCAGGAAGCCGTCTTCATGAGCCGGCAGGATGACCTCTGCGAATTCATCAAAATCCATTTTGAGGATAAGCTGGACCGATCACTGCTACTTTCCCTTAACAATGAAAACAGCCTCGATTTTTACGGACGAATAGATGACATGGAACGGAAGACACTGCTGCAGGCGGCTCGCTGTTGTCAGACGACTCGTGAGATGGCAAAGCATTTGCGGGTGAGTCAGGCTACAATTGTCCGAAAACTGAAAAAATTCAACATAAAAATGAATCACAACTAAATCAAATTATTGTCCTGTTAAATCATAATGTTACAATCCAAGGCCCTTTTTGCGCCTGATTATGATTCTTCCCTGAATCATCATAGGTACATAAAATGCTGTCCTTTGCAGTTTCTGTAAAAATTTACTATTTTACTTGATGTAGATCTGAATCAATCTGGGGCATGCCTGCCCGATAGTAAATTTGTAACTAATTGAAATAATGATATTTTTTATGGATCGCATTGTTGGCATGGTCATTGCAAATACACGACCAGCGCATGCATGAGGACAACTATTGATCCCCGTTGGCATGTATGAACTCTTTTTATTGAATGTTTTCTGCAGAAAGACATGGGAGGTTTGTCACTATCAATTAAAAACAAGTAAGGAGAAAGGAATGAAAAGAAAGCAAAGACTTACAAGCGGTATCGTAATATTGCTCGCGTTGATTCTCTGTTTCAGCGTTGTCGGTGTAACCGATTCCCAGGCAAAGGACAAGGTCTATAAGTGGTCGTTCTTTTCAGCATACGGACCCGGTGATTCGGCATGTTGCGAAATCTGGCCGGCCTTGTTTAAGGAAGTGGAACAGGCCACCGACGGCAGATTGCAGATTTCGGTTTTCTGGTCAGGTGAGCATCCCTACAAGGGCAGCGATATGTTGAAGGTACTGCGCGACGGCCAGGCGGAACTCGCGCATTTCTACGGAGGATTTCTCACATCGGTCGAGCCCGTCTTTGGTATTGACGCCATTCCGATGTTATTTCCGTCGGACTCCGACGAGTCATTCAAAATCACACTGAAACTCTGGGGTGATCTCAAACAGGACAGGGACGGTGTCCTTGAAAACATCCTGGAAGAGCGTTGGAACGGATCGATGATTCATATCCTGCCGGCAACCCACCAGAGGATTCACACCAAAGGATATGCCATCGAGGGCATCGGCTCTCTGAAGGGTCACAAAGTCAGGGTATACTCACCCGAACTCGCAAAGCTGGTTGAGATTCTTGGCGGTACGCCGGTCAGTATCGGTTTCGGTGAGGTCTACACGGCCCTGTCGACGGGAATGGTCGACGGTCTCACCACGTCTGTCTATTTTGCAAACCAGGGCGGTTTTTTCGATTTCTGCGATACCGTCAACCTCTGGGAGCTGATGGCCGCCGTGGATGGTCTGATGGTGAACAAGAAGGCCCTGGACGAACTGCCGCCAGATATCAGGAAGACCTTTCTCGATATCATGAATAAATCGGCCATGAAGCCCGAACGAGCGGAATTGATGACGAATGCCTTTGTGCTGGAACAGCTCATCAAAAAGGGGAACAGGGCATACGTACCGACGAAAGAAAAGCGGGACGCCGTTGTTGAACGATGCAAAACGGAAATATGGGAACCCTGGATAACGCAGGCCGGAGCCGATGGAAAGGCTGCCCTGAAGCAGGTCGAAGCAGTCAAAAAAGGCCTATAGGCGTGAGCGGTACTCCATCGTCTGAGATTGAAAAATAGTAGACAACTCACTTGTATGATGGAAGAGACGAGTGTTTACGATTCAGGAGCGTTACAAGGGACGAGAAGAAAGGTTTTCCCTACGCTTTTCTTCTCGTCGCTTCTCCTACTCGTCACATATTACTGCCACATCACGCATTGCGTGAGATACCAAAGTGGCATTGAGATTGAGGTCACACATGAAAAATCTGGCGCTTCTCACCAGAAAGGCTGACAAGATCGCCTATTATGTCTCCACCGCCGGAGCGATTGTTTCCGGCCTGATTGTGGCATTCACGACAATCATGATTTTCGCGAATGTCATCAATCGGCAGTTTATCGGGCAGATCTGGCTGTTCGTTGAAGAATACACGGCCCTTGGCATGATTCCCATGGCATACCTCGGTATGGCCTACACACTGCGGTGGAACAAACACATCTATGTCGACGCCGTCATTACAAACTTTTCACCTAAGACTCAAACCATTGTCGCCATACTTGTTTCACTCTTTAGCTTGATCGTACTTGTCTTCATGATCGAGAGGAGTTGGAACTGGTTTGCCTACACCTGGTCGGGACATATCCTGAGCGACGGTCCCATGAGAACACCGCTGTGGCTTTTCAGCCTGAGTGTCGTCATCGGGTTAATTATGTATTTTTTCGATACGCTCTTTTTCATGATCAACAAAATACTGCTCTTGATAGGCAGCACGACTACCCTCGAATTTCACGAGGAATAACGGGGTAATGAAGGGCTGGTTTACCTATCGTAACTGATCACGAAAAGGAAAAGAAAAGGAGAATACTCTTTTGGAAAGTGTAGTTTTTGACCTGACAATCATCCTGTTTTTTCTGTTTACGTTTCTTGCATCCGGTATGTGGATACAGTTCGCCCTCTACGGTGTTGCACTCTTCGCCCTCATGCTGCTCGGTAGAGGCGGTATGCACGGCATGCTGGGAAGCCTGCTTTTTAACAGTGTCTCATCCTATTCTCTCGTCGCTATTCCCCTGTTCATCTTCATGGGAGAAGTGCTCATTAAAAGCGGGAGCAGCGTGCCCTTGTTCCGAGGTGTTCAGAAGATACTCGGGCCCTTTCCCGGCGGCATGCTTCATACCAACATCATCAGTTGCAGCATCTTCGCGGCATGTTCGGGATCCAGCACCGCTACCACGCTCGCAATCGGGGAGGTATCCTATCCCGAGCTGACAAAGGCGGGCTACGACAGGAAAATAACCCTGGGGTCAATCGCTGGAGGAGGATCGCTCGGCATTCTCATTCCCCCCTCGATCCTGATGATCATATTTGGCTCGATCACGGGCAACTCTGTCGGCAAACTCTTTATCGGTGGTATCATACCGGGGATCATGCTGGCCGGCCTTTTCATCATCTGGATTGTCATCATGAGCTTTCTAAAACCCGATCTCATGCCGAAACGAACACCCTTTACACGGGACTACCCCCGGGCCGTTGCGTCGGCCATGAAGGATATCTGGCCCGTCGTGGGACTCCTCATTATTATCATGGTCAGTATTTACGGCGGGTACGCCACGCCGACGGAGGCCGCGTCGGTGGGTGCGGTTTTCAGCATATTGATCGTTGCCTTTGTGTACAGGAAACTCACGATCCAGGTTATCACCGAATCACTCAGAAAAACGGTTTTTCTCACGTCTATGATGATGATCTGCATCGTCAGCGCCCGTGCCTTGGGGCTTGCCCTCTCAATGCTGAAGGTCCCCATGTTTCTCAGCATGTACGTCCAGTCCCTCGATGTAAACCGGTTTGTTGTCTGGACAATCCTGGTCGTCATTTATATGCTGCTCGGCTGCCTGATTGACGGAATGGACCTGATGCTCGTCACCACGCCGGTATTCTATCCGATAATTGTAAACATACTCGGGTTCGACCCGATCTGGTTCGGTGTCACGCTTGTCATACTTCTGGAGATGTCGTTGCTTACGCCCCCCGTCGGGTTCAATCTTTTCGTCACTCATGGCATAGGAGGTGGTGGCAAACTCGTGGACACAATTGCAGGGGTTCTCCCCTTTGTCGTGATCATGCTTCTGAGCATTGTGATCTTCACGATTTTTCCGTCGTTTGTCACTTTTCTGCCGTCACATATGGCCTACTAGGTAAGGAACATATTGTGGCACAAAAAGCTTGAGGTATTTAACTTTAACATAACGAATAACGAGGTAATAAAAAATGTCCAGAACCCTTGGGCTCGCAGCAATTCAGATGGAAGTTCATGACGGCAATGAAAATATAGCACGCATGTACGCGAAGATTAAAGAAACAGTAAAATATTTCCCCTGGGTGGAGCTGATTGTATTCAGTGAAAAGTGCATCTTCGGCCGTGGAACCGCTTACGCGGAACCGATACCGGGAGATACGACAGATGAATTATGCAGAATAGCCCGCGAATTCGGGATATGGCTGCTGCCAGGCTCAATGAGTGAGAAAACCTATCGAAGTACCTATAACACGACCGTTGTCATCAATCCCCAGGGTGAAATTGTAACCACCTATCGTAAAATGTATCCGTGGCGTCCCATCGAAGACTGTAAATCAGGTAAAAATTTCTGCGTCTTCGATATTCCCGGTCGTGCCCGCCTCGGGGTAACCATCTGCTATGATCAATGGTTCCCTGAAGTTTCGCGGCAACTCGCCTGGATGGGTGCAGAAATCATTCTCAACCCCATTCTCACCGCCACCGTCGATCGCAACGCGGAACTCGTCATCAGTCAAGCCAACGCGCTCTTCAACCAGGTATATTTCGTCAGCGTGAACGGTTTGTGTGACGGCGGGAACGGCCACTCGATCATCGTGGATCCGAACGGCCGTATTTCACAGAAAGCGAGCGAAATTGAACAGATTATTCCTGAAGCCGTGGATCTTGATCTTGTGGAACGGGTCCGGGAAAACGGGACGCTGGGAATGAATCAGGTGTTGAAGAGCTTTCGGGATGAGGGACACACATTCCCCGTCTACTCCGGCAAAAATAGTTCTGAGGGAAGTTTCGCCCGACTTCGAAGTCTCGGGTACAAATATAAATTGTGACACGAACTGCGAAGGCTCGCACTGAAAGAGCTTTCAATAATCCTGCATGGGGAAATCGTGGATCAGCCGATGATAGCAAGGATGAATGCAGCGGGGCCATGACGAGTGTCCTCGCGGACACGCTCGGACCAGGCTGATGCCAGGCTTTAGCCCTTCCTCTGCCATAATCTATAGGGCAAGAACAAAAGACAAGCAATGACTCTCACGTTCTGAAATGGTTTGCAGCCAGTTGTTCACAAATGCCGATTTTGATAAGCTTCAAAAAGTCACCGCATTATTGAGATAGTACAACTGCTCCCCTGCATTTGACAACTCATAATAAAAGTGATTTGAAATGGCCCCATGATGAAGCTCCATTCATCTAAAAGGTGAAGCGCGTTTTATAAGGTCTCATCCATGACATAGGCAAAGATGAGGGGCGCCACGATGGTGGCGTCCGATTCGATGATGAACCGGGGTGTGTCGATTGCCAGCTTTTCCCAGGTGATCTTCTCGTTCGGGACGGCTCCCGAATAGGAACCGTAACTCGTTGTCGAGTCGCTGATCTGGCAGAAATAGCTCCAGAGTCTGGCATCCTTCTCCTCCAGGTCCTGCCGCAGCATAGGAACGACGCAGATGGTGAAATCACCGGCAATACCGCCGCCTATCTGGAAGAATCCGATCGGTTGTTCATGTGACGAAGTCTTATACCATTCGGAGAGATACATCATGTACTCGATTCCCGAGCGTACCGTATGGATGTTCTGTATGGTGCCACGGATGCAGTGTGACGCGTAAATATTTCCCAGGGTGGAATCCTCCCAGCCGGGAACAATGATGGGGAGATTTTTTTCGCAGGCGGCAAGGAGCCAGCTGTCTTTCGGATCGATCTGATAGTGGGGTGCAAGCCTCCCGCTTCTGAGAAGCCGGTAAAAGAATTCATGGGGAAGGTATCGCTCGCCCTTTTCATCGGCCTCGAGCCATTCTTCGAGAATGGCACCTTCGATCCGTCGTATTGCCTCCTCTTCGGGAATACAGGTGTCGGTTACCCTGTTTAAGTGACGCGTGAGAAGCTTATGCTCTTCTTCGGGGGTCAGGTCGCGGTAGTGTGGTATACGAAGATAGTAGTCGTGTGCCACCAGGTTGAAGACATCTTCTTCAAGGTTTGCGCCGGTACAACTGATGGCGTGGACCTTCTCCTGGCGAATCATCTCCGCGAGGGAAAGGCCAATCTCGGCGGTGCTCATGGCACCGGCCAGGGCAACAAGCATGTGCCCTCCCGATTTCAGGAGTTCGGAATATCCCTCTGCCGCGTCAACAAGGGCAGCGGCATTGAAGTGTCGGTAGTGATGCCTGATGAATTCCTTCATGTTTTCCTCTTTCATTCTTTTTCCCCCATCTCTTCAAACGTCAGAATAGTAAAGTCGCAAATGCTCTACCACAGGCAGTACATAAATGCCATAAACTGTTTGTTTCTCTATACCGAGGCTTCCCCCGTTTTCCCCTGTCCGGTTCCTTCATCTCTCGTCTCAGAATTTTTCGACCTCCAACATCTCGTAGATGTAAAAAATGCCGGTCTCTGTCATCCAGCATTAGATTAGCCATATAGCCTCCCTTTTTACAGTGACGTTTCATTACCCCTGCCAGATCTGCGGCATTTTGCTTGTATGGCGATTTACTGTAATGATTTTAAATATGACCGTACGCTGCGGACGCCCTCGATACTCTCGGCGAGTTCAATAATCTTCATGATGTCCGTTTTTCTCACGAAACCCATGAGGACAACGTTGCACTGGGCCGTCACAACACTCAGGTTATTTGACCGGATTTTCCTGACATCGGCTATGAGGGCCTTGACGTTTGATGTAATTCTCAGATCGTCTTCCGGTTTGCAGGTGTCGTCTACTCTCATCGGGAGGAGGTATGTCTCGAGGGTCTTTACCCCCTCGACACCTTCTGCTATTTCCACGGCCCGCTCTTTCTGATTTTCCGTTTCATATTCACCGACGATATAGGCATGTCCGTTGTAACATCGAGGTGTTATGTTGAGATCCCTGACGAGATAGTCGGCAAGAAATTTTTTCAGAATGGTGGACATGATCCGCTTGTCGCTCGCGAAAGCACGAACAAAGCCGGCGTCTTCCGCCGTCCTCTGTTGTTGCCCTCCGCATCCCACGGCTGTCAGCAGGATGAGGCATGACAATACTGCGAGACCATATCTCATAGCGACTCCCACACCTATCGTTGAATCATGTCACATGCGATTTTCAGTATCGCATCAATACCCTCTTTTTGTCAATCGATGCGCCGGGGGATACATCATCCGTTCGATCGAGAAGTGCAAAAAACGTCTCAGCAGTCGCATTAATGCGACCATATCGTTTTTTAAGGTCGCAGATACGCACGGTATATAGTGGCGATCATTCCGGATTACAAATCCTAAGTAACTGATATGCAGGGGATAATTGTTTTTTTGTCCGGGAAAGGTATCGATGGCATAATTCTTGATATATGTAGGGCAGGAGCACGCTATGAGGATTGCCATACCTGTTTGGGATAATCATGTATCGACGGTATTGGACTTTTCGGACAGTCTGATCATTGTGGATTGTGAGCCCGGTAGGATAGGAGAGAAAACTGGCGCTCGTTTCAACGGATCTTCGATTATCGAAAGGGCTGTCAGATTGAGGGAACTCGATGTGAATGTTCTCTTGTGCGGAGCCGTGTCGGGTCCACTGGAACGGATGATTCTGGCTTCCGGAATTGCGGTGGTTCCCTTTTTACGTGGAACGATAGATGAAGTACTTGATGCCTATCTGCAGGACAGGTTGGTGGATGAAAGATTTGCCCTTCCCGGGTGCTATCCCGCAGGGATGGGTTATGGGAGACGAGGAATGGGACGACGCGGGAGACGCGGTGGATGGGGAAAACGAAGGAGAGAGTGATTATGAAGATTGCCGTTACATCATACGATAAAGAGATTACCGGAAGGATAGACCGAAGTTTTGGAAGGGCGAAATGGTTCATTGTGGTTGATAGTGAAAACGATATGGTGGAAGCCCATTCAAATAAGCAGAATGTAAACGCTGTCCAGGGTGCCGGAATTCAGGCAGCGCAGAATATATCAAACCTGGGTGTCGATGTTGTGCTGACGGGGAATGTTGGTCCCAATGCCTACAGGACGCTGAGTGCCGCGTCGATAAAGATTTTTGTGGTCGGCAAAGATGTCGAGACAGTTGAAGAGGCAATTGCCGAGTGGAAGACAGGGAAATTGCGGGAGGTCAACGAAGCTACCATTGAAGGGGCGTGGGTGTAATATTTGCACTTATGCAACCGATTGCGTAATAGCAGTCGCGTAAATGCGACTGCTAGAAAGTTGCTCGTAAATAAAGTTGTATGCAAATACTTAAAATTAATAAGTATTATAATTATAGCGAAACGTTATGTTCTGGTATGCTTTTTGACTGTATGTAATATTAATTGTAACATGGTTAGATAAAAACAGTGCTAACTTTTATGCCAGGGAGGTGATTTAAATGCCGTGGGGAGATGGAACAGGTCCTATGGGGTATGGCCCGATGACGGGACGGGGAGCAGGTTACTGCGCCGTGCCCTTGACGGGATATGGGAATCCTTTTTTAGGTAGAGGCTTTCGGGGTACTGCATATTACGGTGCTCCAGAAACGGCCTATCCATCGGCAGTTGCTCCTTACAGGCCGGTAGCCTATTACAATAACTATGCAAATCCATACGGGTTTGGTCGTTTCTATGGATTCGGCCGTGGTCCCGGATTTGGCAGAGGTTTTGGACGAGGCTGGTTTGGCAGGGGGCGCGGATTGGGTCGTCGTTGGTGGTAAATTGATTTTTAACAGATATAAGAGATGATGGGAGAATAATATTATGCCAAGAGGAGATGGAACTGGACCGCAGGGACAGGGGTCAAAAACAGGTCGTGGCTTAGGACCCTGTGGAACAGGAACAGGAACAGGAACAGTACCGGTACCTGAAGAGAATATTGGATTCTTTCAAAGGCTGGGAAGAGGTTTAGGTCTTGGACGATCCGGACAGGGCCGTGGAATGGGTCAGGGCCAGGGTCGCGGCCAGGGCCGTGGACAGGGCAGAGGCCGTAATCGATAGATTATAAGTATTAATAATAAAAGCTGAGAGCTTAAAAACTATACGTGTAAGGAGGTATATATCATGCCAGGTGGAAATGGAATGGGTCCTCAGGGAATGGGACCAATGACGGGAAGAGGTGCAGGACTCTGTGCAGGTTATCCCGCACCGGGATATATGAATGCCGGTTTTGGTGGGGGATTTGGAAGAGGCGGTGGCTTTGGCCGTGGTGGAGGCTGGGGTCGTCGTAACTGGTTTTATGCGACAGGTATGACGGGCTGGCAGCGGGCTGGCTATGGATATCCAGCCTACGGAGCGGGTGCACCCTACAATATGCCCTATGCTCAAGCTCTCAATAGTCCCTATGCTCCGAATTTTTCCAAGGAAGATGAACTGAACACGCTGAAGGGTCAGGCAGAGTATTTGGAAGATTCCCTGGAAGGTATTAAACAGCGTATAACGGAGTTGGAAGAGGGTAGGGAAGAATAAAAGAGGAAAGCGCTGGCACAGGATCTGAGCTGAAGAACGAATGCGAACAATCTTTGATTACTCCTGACGTGCAGTGGTTCTACGGAATATGACTTTTGGAGATCTACAATATAATTCCTGTTGCCGGCGCTTTTATACCTATCAAACTTGCGTTTTAATGATAGGGTATTAATATACTAAACGTATTATGGTTGTTTTTTGTCATTCAAGGCTTGTCTAGCTTGATACTTTATCAGGAGAGGTGATTGTAAATGAAAATAGCAGTAACAACGGTGGGTCCGTCGCTGGATGATCAGGTTGAGGCCCGTTTTGGAAGGACTCCCTATTATCTGTTTGTGGAGACAGATACAATGGAATTTGAATCTGTGCAAAATCCTAATGCTGCAGCGGGAGGCGGTGCCGGCATCCAGTCAGCACAGCTAATGTCAGAACACGGTGTTCAGTATGTTCTCACGGGAAACTGCGGACCGAATGCATTCCAGGTTTTCTCGGCAGCAGGTATCCAGGTTATTGTCGGTGTGAGCGGAATTGCCCGCCAGGCGGTTGAGCAGTTCAAAACCGGCACATTTGCTCCGTCAAATCAGCCCAATGTGGTAAGCCATTTTGGTATGGGTGCTGGCCAGAGTATGGGCAGTGGTCGTGGCATGGGCATGGGCGGCGGCAGAGGCATGGGAACTGGCGGCGGTCGCGGTATGGGAACTGGCGGCGGTCGCGGTATGGGAATGGGCGGCGGTCAGGCAGGATTCCCTGGTTCGGCACCTCAACCGAATATGTCGGCAAAAGATGAAGCAAACGCTCTCGAAGAGGAAGCACGTTTACTCGAAGAACAACTGCAGGATATCAAGCGCCGGATCGATAAGATTCAAAAAAGATAAAGGCACTGCAGTTGCTCATATTGATGCCAATCAATGCATTGGATCTGATGTCTCATGTGCTGGACGCTGTCCCGCGGATGCAGTCATCTTGAATGACGTGGTTTTAATTGATAAACATAAATGCAGGGGATACGAACTATGCATCGATGCGTTTCCTCTTGATGAGATTACAATGGTTTGAAAAGGAGTAAATCCACTTGAAAATAACTATTGCCAGCGGGAAGGGGGGCACCGGAAAGACAACGATAGCGACAAACCTTGCCCTGGTGCTCGCCGATAAAGGAAAGGAAGTAGAACTCCTGGACTGTGATGTTGAGGAGCCGAACTGTCATATATTTCTAAAACCGGATATTGAATCAAAGATACCTGCCACGGTGACGATGCCGAAGGTGATTGAAGAAAAGTGTACGGGATGTGGTATTTGCGGAGAGGTCTGCGAATACAGCGCCATCGCTGTCGTGAAGGGAAAAGTTCTGATATTTCCCGAACTCTGTCATGGATGTGGTGCATGCAAGCTCTTTTGTCCCGAAGACGCATTTGTCGAGGTGTCGAGAGATGTCGGTCTGATCGAGAAAGGAAAAGCCGGTAAAATCAGCTTCATCCAAGGATTACTGAATATCGGAGAGCTCATGTCTCCGGCTGTTATCAGCGGTGTCAAGGAAGCCGCCGGTGAACCGGAGATACTGATTGTCGATTCGCCGCCGGGAACGTCCTGCCCCGTTATCGCAGCCGTCAAGGATGCCGAGTTTGTTCTTCTGGTTACGGAGCCCACACCCTTTGGCCTCAACGATCTGGAACTCGCCGTGGGGATGGTGAGGGAACTGAATATCCCCTTTGCCGTGGCCATCAATCGCTCCGATGTGGGCAATGATGACGTAAAGGAATATTGTCAAAGAGAAGGAATCGAGATTGTTCTGGAGATACCGGATGATCGCAGAATCGCCGAAGCCTATTCGAAAGGGAAGATGGCCATCCGTGAATTGCCGGATTACCGAAAAACATTTGAGACCTGCTGGGTAACAATCACCGATCTCCATCAGGCTGTGCTCAGAGAAAAGCAGCATCCAGGTGAGAAAGCAACGGGAATTTAAAGATATGAAGGAAATTGTTGTTATAAGCGGAAAAGGCGGGACGGGAAAAACCAGTATTGTCGCTTCATTTGCAGCACTGGCAGATAAAAAAGTTTTGGCAGATTGTGATGTGGACGCAGCAGATTTGCATCTCGTACTCAATCCGAAAAACGAACGTCGAGAAGATTTCAGCGGCGGTAAAAAGGCAAAAATAGTGGAAGATGAATGCATTGCCTGCGATCGCTGTATCGAGGAGTGCCGTTTCGAGGCGATAGCATACCCTCTGTCGGAAAACGGGAATGTACCCGCCATCGACCCTATTTTTTGTGAGGGGTGCGGCGTGTGTGTCCGGGTGTGTCCTGTTGAGGCCATATCTTTTGAACAGGCTGTGAACGGCGAGTGGTATGTGTCCTCGACGAATTATGGACCGATGGTGCATGCAAAACTCGGTATGGCCGAAGGGAATTCGGGGAAACTGGTAACGCTGATCCGCCAGGAAGCACGGGATATTGCTGAAAAAGAAGGGCTTGAATACATAATTGTTGATGGATCACCTGGTATTGGATGTCCCGTCATTGCATCCATCACGGGTTCCGATCTCGTGGTAGTAGTAACTGAGCCGACGCTCTCGGGCCAACATGATTTGCTGCGGGTGGCAGAACTGACCGCTCATTTCAGGATTCCCACAGTTGTCTGCGTCAATAAGTGGGATTTAAATCCCGATATTACCGAACAGATTGAGAAAGAAGCAGAAGGCCTCGGGGTCAAGGCGGCGGGAAGGGTTCGATATGATACTGCTATTACAAAAGCACAGATCGTGAAGACAAGCGTTGTCGAATACACCGGTGGCGCTGTCTCAGAGGATATAAAGTCTCTCTGGAGAAATGTTATCTATACACTTGGTTGAGAAAAGGAGTACACGTTGGAAATATCTTTAGACTGTTTTCCCTGCTTTTTGAGACAAACCCTTGAGGCAAGCAGGATATCGGGCGCTGACGAAAAGATGCAGAGAAAGGTCTTGAATTCAGTCATGACGACGCTGCTCACCGATATTTCCGAGGAAACAACACCCCCGCAGATAGGCTCGATGGTTCATGAGGCCATACGAGAAGCGACGGGTAACCTCGATCCCTACCGAGAAATCAAGAAGAACCATAATGAAGCAGTATTAGAAATAGAAACTGATCTGGCAAAGCTCATTGATGATTCATCGGCACCTCTTCTGAACGCACTCAAACTCGCCGGGACGGGAAATCTCATCGATATGGGACCTGAACGCGGCTGGACCGATGTAGCTCAGATTTTCGATGGTTTCATGACACGGCAGTGCGATTATTTTGACTATCAGGGATTTGAAAATTTCTTAAGAAATTCGAAAACGCTCCTCTACTTAGGAGACAACGCCGGCGAAATTGTGCTTGACAAGATTCTGATCAAAATGCTTATTCAGATGACCGATCTTGATATAACCTTCTCCGTCAGAGGAGGACCGATTATTAATGACGCGACGATGGAAGATGCCAGATTTACCGGCATCGCGGATATAGTGAGAACGATAGATACGGGTGCCGCCTTTCCTGGTGTGGTATTGGGGGAATGTTCTGAGGAATTTCTGCACTATTATCATAACGCGGACATGATAGTTTCCAAGGGGCAGGGGAATTATGAATCACTCTCCGATGCGAGGGAGAATATATTTTTTCTCCTTAAGGCGAAATGTCCCGTTATCGCCGACAAAATAGGATGCACTGTTGGTGAGCTTGTTTTACAGAAAGGACGAGCTTTTGCTGAAGCTTTCAAATAAAGGAAACACTGAGCATGCCGACCTATGAATATAAATGTAAACGATGTGGTTATGAATTTGAGAGATTTCAAAAAATAACCGCCGATCCCCTTACAACCTGCCCGGAATGTGGTGGTTCGGTTGAACGGTTAATCACCGAGGGCGGCGGATTTATCCTGAAAGGCCGGGGGTTTTATGCAACGGACTATGGGCAGGGAAAGGGCGCGACACGTTGTGGAAAAGAGAGCACATGTTGTGGCAGGCCGAATCCCTGTGATGTAAAACCCTGCGATGAGTAGTGAATCATGATGATAGAGAAGAAAAAGAAACAATATACCTTTGGCCCCGTACCGTCACGACGTCTCGGAAGATCTCTGGGGATTGATTTTGTTCCTTTCAAGACATGCAGCTACGATTGTATCTACTGTCAACTTGGGAGGACAACGGCAAAGACAGTGGAACGAAGAGAATACTACCCCGTTGACGAAGTCGTGCAGGAGGTGGAAGCAAAGCTGAAAAAGGTTTCACCACCTGACTATATTACCCTCTCGGGATCGGGAGAACCGACGCTTCACAGCCGCATCGCTGATATTATTACGGGTATCAAAGAAATATCTGATATTCCTGTAGCGGTTCTCACGAACGGTTCGCTCTTCTGGATTGATGAGGTCCGCGATGCCGTTGCCGGAGCTGATCTTATTGTGCCGTCTCTGGACGCTGGCAGTGAGGAAGCCTTTTTACGCGTCAATCGTCCAGAAAGTGGAATTTATTTTAAAGAAATGGTAGAGGGATTGCACCTGCTTCGGAAAAATTTCACGGGTTCTCTGTGGCTGGAGGTATTTATAACCGGCGGAATAACCGACAGTGAAGAAGAAATTGTGAAAATAAAGGACCTGACTGAATATATTGCGCCGGAGCGTATCCAACTCAATACGGCGGTGAGGACACCGGCCGAAGACTATGCAGGCTTGGTAGACATACAAAGAATGGAAGAAATATCGGCCTTTTTCGGTCCGAGTTGTGAGGTCATCGCAGACTATTCCAAGGTACACAGCCTCGGTGAGTTTACTTCCACCGGTGAAGATGTTTTTGAGCTTTTGAGATTACGTCCCTGCACCGTCGATGATATCTCGGCCGGTCTGAATCTCCATCGGAATGAAGTGGTAAAATACGTGCAGGAGCTGATGGATAAAAAACTGATACGCATGGAGAAGCGCCGTGGGGAAAGGCTCTACACCGGACGCTGAAAGATAAAATAAATAATCGAAGGGGAACAATGAAAAATGAGTGAAGAACAAAAAAAAGCTGATGATCGACTCAAGGCATTTACGGAGAGTCAGGCGCTCACCGATAGAATGGGAAAGATAAAGCACAAAATCATGATACTCTCCGGAAAAGGAGGGGTCGGAAAGAGTACTGTCGCAACGAATGTTGCCGTCAGGTTGGCCATGGAAGGGAAAAGTGTCGGGCTTCTGGACAGTGATTTCCATGGTCCGAGCATCCCAACGCTGCTGAACATGGAAGGCCAGAAACCGACGAGCGATGGTACGTCCATACTTCCCGTCGATTTTGCCCAGGGGATCAAGGTTATGTCTGTGGGGTTCCTTCTTCCGAACCGTGATGATGCGGTTATCTGGAGAGGTCCCATGAAGATGAACGTCCTCAAACAGCTCCTTACAGAGGTAAACTGGGGGGACTTGGACTATCTGATTATAGACTTTCCTCCCGGCACAGGAGATGAGCCGCTTTCAGTGGCACAGCTTCTCCCCGATTGTGACGGTGCCGTCATTGTTACAACACCTCAGAATTTGTCTGTTAATGATGTTCGGAAGTGCATCAATTTCTGCAGACAGGTTAATGTGCCGGTGATAGGCGTTATAGAGAATATGAGCGGTCTTCGCTGTCCAAGCTGCGGGACGATGATCGATATCTTCAAGTCCGGTGGTGGGGAAAAAATGGCTCAGGAGATGAAGGTTCCTTTCCTCGGCAGGATCCCCATTGAACCACAGATTGTAGAGGCCTCCGACAGTGGCAGACCCTTTGTCTATCATTACAATAAAACAGATGCCGCGCAGGCGTTTTCTGCGGCTATCGATCCTATCCTCAGCATCGATGGCGATGTAAAAGAAAAAACCGAGCCTGCTGCTCCGGGAGAGCAAGCGACAGATGGTAAAATGAAAATAGCGATACCTCTCGCTCAGGGTCGCCTCAGCGTGCATTTCGGACACTGTGAGGAGTTTGCCTTATTCGACGTTAATATGGAAACAAAAGAGATTGTTGGGCAGGAAACAGCACCGGCTCCCGAGGATCACGAACCCGGTACGCTTCCACGGTGGCTTATTGACAAAGGGGTTACTATGGTTATTGTGGCGGGTATGGGATCAAGGGCTAAAGGTATTTTAGAACAGAATGGAATACAGGTAAATATAGGAGCACCCTCCGATGATCCTGAAGTGGTGATCAAATCATACCTGAATGATTCCCTTGAATTTGGTGATAACATCTGCGATCACTGATACGTGAGTTATGGAAGAAGATAAGGAAATTATCGAAGCAATGCTGGGCATGGTTTATGAAAAAGCCAGGTCTGTCTATTCTGAAAATATTGTGGATTTCGGTACCAATCCGACCCACTATGGCGGAATCGCCGATCCCGACGGATGTGCGAGTGTGACCGGTACGTGAGGCGACACGATTACGGTATTCCTTCGTGTAAGAAATAAGAAAATTGAGGATATGAAATTTTCGACTGACGGGTGTCTCTTTACGATTGCAGCGTCCGAAGCGGCAGCACGCATGGCTGAGGGGAAAACCATGGTTGAGTGTCTGCGGATAAACCAGAGCGCTATTCTTGGATGTCTTGAAAAAGTGCCCGAGGACCATAAACATTGTGCTCTCCTGGCGGCAATGACCTTTCAGAAGGCGCTCAAGAAGTGTGTGGTAGGAGATCAAACATCGGCATAGGTGTAATACAATACTGTTTGACCGGGAACGCACCCGCAAGCCCAGTCTTGTTGGTGGGGTAAGGGGTGTAATATAGAGCAAGCATATTTTTTACCGGGGAGATTCACAAACAATTTCATAGAAAAGGGGGAACGTTATGGAAGGTGCGGTTGCAGTACATGAGGTGGATAAGGTTGAAATACTGACTCTACAGGACAACTACGTTGACATTACCGCAATGGACAACAATGAGATTGTAACGAGGGCGATGCCCCTTGCCGATGGTGAGATAAAGAATTCCATCCTGGCGGAACATGGTTTCTCGGCAGTCGTGAAGACAACAAAGGGAGACGAAACGAGGACGATGCTCTTCGATTTCGGGTTTTCTGAAATTGGTGCTGCCTATAACGCGAAGAAACTCGGTGCGCCGATGGCCGATATCGAGGTGATGGCCCTTTCCCATGGCCACAGTGATCACTTTGGCGGTTTCAAGGAGATGATTGACCTGATCGGCAAAAAAGGTATTGAGCTGGTTGTGCACCCCGGTGTCTTTGCGAGTCCCCGGTATCTCAAGTTTGGTGAAGATCTCAAGGTATATTTCCCGAAACTCCTAAAGGAAGAGATAGAAAAGGAGGGGGTGAGGATTGTTGAAACAGAAAACCCCTATCCGATTCTCGATGGTGATGCGCTCTTTCTCGGGTATGTCGAAAGAAGAACCGATTTTGAAAAGGGATTCCCCGTTGCGCACTATGAAGAGAATGGTACGGAAAAGTGGGATCCCATTGCGGACGATACGGCCCTGGTCGTAAACGTAAAGGGAAAGGGGCTTGTGATCCTTTCGGGGTGTGCCCATTCGGGAATTGTCAATACTGTCTTTGCGGCACAAGCGGCAACGGGGATTGACAAGATCCATGCCGTCATGGGGGGATTTCATCTCTCAGGCCCGCTTTTCGAGCCGATAATAGGAAGAACGACGGAAGAACTGCAGAAGATAAACCCCGACTATATTATTCCCACGCACTGCACGGGCAGAAATGCCATCATGCACATTGAAAAGGAAATGCAGGAGAAATTTATCCTGAATATGAGTGGGACGAAACTTACCTTTTCTGCCTGATTGCAGAGGGGTCGATACATGCTCTCATGGGGTGGAGCGGATTACCGTTCCACTCCTATCAGCTCGACGCGGCGGTTGAGGCTGCGTCCCTCCTCGGTCTTGTTTGATGACGCGGGGTTCTTTTCCCCATAGCCCCTGATGATAATCCTGGAAGAATCGATTCCCGATTCTTTAAGGCTCTGGCTGATTGCTTCTGCTCTCCTCATAGACAGATTCTCGTTGTAACTTTCAGTTCCTGAGTTATCCGTATGCCCCATGATGAGAACAAGCGTCTCGGGAAGCTGTTCTTTGAGAATCATGCTAATTTCGACGAGAAGATCATTATAGACCGGTTTTATGTCGTACTTATCGAAGTCAAAGTAGGTAACGGGTTTTTTCCCTGAGGCCAGGTAATTGCCCAACTGAAGGTAAGATAATTCTTTTTTCTTGGGGTGCAGCCATTCCATGGCACCTTCGTGGCCAAGGCATGCGGCTGTTTCCATGTCCAGCCTTGCTTGCTCGTTATTGATGACGAAGAGATTAATGAGTCCGCGCTCGTAGTAGGCATCGGCATTCTCAGGATCGAGTTCTATGACCCTGGTGAAATCTTCTAAGGCTTCTGACGAGGTTGCCGGAGCTATGGCATATGATTTTGCCCTCCTGAAGTAGGCCTCGGAATAGTCTGGGTTGAGTTTTATTGCCTCAGAATATTTTTTTATAGCCTCTCCGTAGGCACAGTTGTTTTCCAGGCTTAGGCCTTCTTCAAACCAACCTTCCGCGGTGTGATCACCCGCTGTAGCTGACTGTAACGGCAGAAAGATTGCGAACAACAAGAAAAAGCAGACAAATAATTTTTTCATAACACACCTCAATGGCGACGTCGTGTATCTTCCACAACTATCTCAGTTTGGTATTTAAGAGACCTGACCTCATTCACCGAAGAAATTATACTAAATCAGCCCCTTGGTCAAGCACAATATAATGAGATCGTTTTAGAATATCATGGTTGCCAATTTGACTTGACAGTGCAGAGGGCCTCTTTTATAGTATGTTGCAACTGTTTGAAAATAAATCAAATATGACATAAACTACGTGTCCGGAATATTCTCCCGGGAGGTGATAAAAAGGTGCCCAAGGTTGCCATTATAAGATGTGAAACCTATCACTACGACATGGTGAAGGCTGCCGTCGAGAGGGGTATCTCACTCTTGGGCGGTGTGGAGATCTTTGCCCTGAAGGGTGAAAAAATTCTCCTGAAACCAAACCTCCTTTCCGCGTCGCCGCCTGAAAAATGTGTAACCACCCATCCTTCCCTTTTCAGGGCGGTGGCGGAAACCTTTATCGCCGGTGGTGCAGAGGTGTCCTATGGCGATTCTCCCGCTATAGGAAGCACACAGGGGGCTGCAAAAAAAGCAGGTCTTCAAACGGTGGCGGAGGATCTCAATATAGAGTGTGCCGATTTCAAAACCGGTGTAGAGATTTTTTTTGAAGAGGGGAGGCAGAACAGAAAATTTGTCATTGCCAAGGGTGTGCTGGATTGTGACGGTATCGTTAGCCTGCCGAAGCTCAAAACTCACGGACTGGAAAAATTTACGGGCTCTGTGAAAAACCAGTTCGGGTGCATACCGGGCATGCTCAAGGGCGAATATCACGTCAAGTTGCCCGACGCCTGGGACTTCGGCAAAATGCTCGTCGATCTCAACCGGTTTGTCAACCCGCGTCTCTACATTATGGACGGTATTGAGGCCATGGAGGGAAACGGGCCCCGCAGCGGAAGGCCGAGAAGGATGAATATGCTTCTCTTCTCCACCGATCCTGTTGCCCTCGACGCAACGGTATTGAGATTGATCGGTCTCAATCCCGAGTATGTTCCCACGACAAAATTCGGAAACGAATTCGGGGCCGGTACACATAATGAGGAAGATATAGAATTGGTGGGCGATAGCTTTGATGATTTTAAAGTTCTCGACTTTGATATCGACAGGACACCCGCCGCCACCCGAGCGGAAGGGGTCTTTGTACGATTCATGGGGAATCGTTTAACGTCCAAGCCAGTCATCGTGAAGGAAAAATGTGTAACCTGCGGCATATGCGTCACCATGTGCCCGGCACGTCCCAAGGCGGTGGATTGGTTCGATGGTGACACCTCCGAGCCGCCGACATACAACTACAAGAGCTGTATACGCTGTTACTGCTGCCAGGAAGTTTGTCCTGAAGGTGCCATAACACTGCAGGCCCCCATTATCCGTAAATTGCTCACCCCGGTAATTGGGTGATGTGAATCTGACCGAGAGCGCACTCGCAAGACCGCCTTATAGGCGGAGGATGAAGCGAGCATATAAAAGAAACAGTTTCCCTGACAATCAGAGATCCCTGGCAACGTGCTGCGGGGAGTTCCAATCTTCGATTTCCTTTTCCGGGAAGCCCGACTCTGTGGACGGGAAGCTTTACCCGTAAAGAATCTTTGCAGTTTCTGCGTTATGAATCGCTCTGCGAAGTAAAATAGGCAAGAAAGAGAGGGAAAGGGGATAAGGCGAATGGTGAAGGTCCGCTGGACCGGTGCAGCCGGTCTCGAATTTACCGACGAGGGGGAAACCATCCTTATCGACCCCTATCACTCACGAGTCCCAAAATCGGAGATTTTCTTCGGTCGAATGAGGCCGAAGGTTGACAGGGTGAGACGGTATATCGGGGGACTCGAGAGGGAGTTATCCTCGGTGATAGTCGGTCATACACATTTTGATCATGCCCTGGATATACCGGAGGTTGCGAAATATCTCAGGGGACCTCTCATAGGGAGCCGAAGCCTGGCAGCACTCATGACCCTCTATGATAGGGGGGAGAGTGTTACTGTATGTGAGAAGGGGGAACGCATTGACCTGCCCGGAGGAGCAGCGGTCACAATGCTGCCTTCCCGGCATGGGCTCGTTTTTTTCGGCAGGATACCCTACCGGGGTGACATAGACTCTGAAGGCGCACTCCCGCTCAGGGCATGTGACTACAGGCTGGGAGACATTTATATACCCAAGTTGGAAGTGGACGGGACCATCTTTATGCATGCGGGGAGTGCGAATTTCATTGAATCGGAGCTGGAAGGGCATCGGTGTGATGTCCTCTTTATGTGTGTCCCGGGATGGAATAAGGTGCCGGATTATTGCACCAGGCTTCTCGAGATTCTACGGCCTGAGATCATCGTGCCCTTTCATTTCGATGATTTTTCCCTCCCCATCGACTTGCATGGAAAGGTCAGGGGGCTACCCTTTCGGAATATCTCCGGATTCCGCAGACATGTATCAAAGGGTGCGCCCCAGGCCGAGATACGGATCGTCAAGCCCTTCGAACCGATGGTTTTCTGAACTATCAAAGAGGTATAATCTATTCGCGCTTTTCTTCGTTTTCGCTCCGCATCAGACTGTCGAGGTCGTATTTGAAGGATTCCTTCTTTTTATCCTGTTCTGCCTTGGATGCGTACTCCGTCGGAGATGTTCCCTCGAGATAGCATTGAAATAGATATTCCTTTGAATCGGGTTTCGCCAGAAGGCCCGTCTGCGGGTCAATTTTTGCGAATACCATACCATCGGGGGGTGAAAAGAGTTCAATCGGTCTGTCGGCAAGGGCTTCCTTCATGAAATAGAGAAATATCGGACTCGCTGCCCTGGAGCCGGTTTCGTATTTCCCCAATCTGCTGAGGTCGTCAAATCCAACCCAGACGCCTGTAACGAGCGAAGGGGTAAATCCCATAAACCACGCGTCTTTCAGATCATTCGTCGTACCCGTTTTCCCCGCCACGGGCCTCCCCAGTTCTCTGACCCTCCATCCGGTACCCCTCTTAACCACATCCTGAAGCAGGTGCGATGTTATATATGCTATCCTGGGATCGATAACCTGTTCTATCCGCGGTTTATGTTCTTCCACGATATGTCCCGTACGGTCGACAATTTTTCTGATGAAGAAGGGGTCTGCCCTCTTTCCGTTACGGGCAAATACACCGTATCCCCGCACCATTTCAAGGAGTGTGACCCCTGAAGACCCCAGGGACATGGAGAGGTCTCGTGCAAGGGACGAGGTGATGCCCATATTTATGGCGTAATCGGCGGCATAGTCGACGCCGATGTCTTTCAGAATCTTTATGGTGACGAGATTTCTCGATTTGACAAGGGCCGTTCGAAGTATCGTGGGCCCGTAGAACTTCTCCTCGTAGTTTCTCGGTTTCCAGGTGCTGTCCTTCAGGGTGTCTTCGAAGATGATCGGTGTGTCCATGACAATCGTCGACGGCGTCATCCCCTGGTCAAAGGCGGCGGTGTAGATAAAGGGTTTGAAGGCCGAACCGGGCTGCCGTTTCGCCTGGGTGGCACGGTTGAACTCGCTTTTCTTGTAGCTGCGTCCCCCCACCATGGCCTTTACTTCTCCCGTTTGTGCCTCCATGCATAAAAGAGCGCTCTGGACTTCCGGTTCCTGTTCGAGAGCGGCGGTGAACTCAAGCAACTCTTCCGTTTCTCCTTCTCCTTCAGATAGACCCTCCGGCTTTGTGACCTCCTTTACTCTTACCAGGATGACATCGCCCTTCGTGAGGACATAGGCGGGATCTGTTACCTTGACTGTGTTATAGGCCACATTCGTGTCGGGTACTCTGGCCCAGGACATATCCTTGAGCGTCATGATTCCCCTGTGAGGTCCGATTCGCAGGCTCACTATATTTTTATCGCTGTCGACATCCACTACCAGGGCCTTGAGGGTACGTCCCTTTTCCAGGGGATACTTTTCAAGGTCAAATTCCGTAGCCTTGAGAAAGGACTCAAATTCCTCCTCAACTATTTTTTCCAAGGGTCCCCGGTATCCCTGTCTCTTGTCAAGTTCCTGCAGACCTCTATCCACGGCCTTTCGTGCCGCTTTTTGCATGTCGATATCAAGGGTCGTGTATACTTCCAGGCCCTCCTTGTAGAGAACGTCGCTGCTGTATTTTGCCTGTATGTATCGGCGAACATTCTCGGTAAAATAAGGGGCCACCTTGTCTTTTTCTTCGGAACTTTGCAGTGCTATCGGCATGTCGAGTGCCTCGGATGTCTCGCGTTCCGTTATATATCCATCCTCATGCATCCTCCCGAGGACGTACACCTGCCGTGACCGGGCACGCTTGGGGTGATGGACCGGGGAATATCTGCTCGGCGCCTTGGGAAGACCGGCGAGCAGAGCGGCCTCAGGGAGGGTGAGATCTCTCGCCTGTTTTCCGAAATAACGCTGGGCCGCCGCCTCGACACCGTAGGCACCGTGTCCCAGATATATCTGATTCAGATAAAGGTTGAGTATTTCATATTTTTTCAGGTACTTGTCTATCCTGTAGGCAAGGATGGCCTCCTTGAGCTTTCGTATATAGCTTTTCTCGGGTGTCAGAAAGAGTGACTTCGCTACCTGTTGGGTTATGGTACTTCCCCCCTGCACGATTTTCCCGGCTTTCAGGTTTTTGACGAATGCCCGTGCGATACTCTTCAGGTCAAATCCCCCGTGTTGAAAAAAGCGAGCGTCTTCGGCTGCCACAAAGGCGAAGATCAGGAATTTCGGAAGCTCCGTAACACGGACAACTTTTCTGTCTTCGAGGTAGAATTCATCGATCAGTTCATTATTGCTGGCGTATACTCGAGTTATAATGCTGGGTCGGTAGTCCTTGAGCGATGCTATACTTGGAAGTTCATCCACGAGAGAGTAAACAAAGTAGATCACTCCCAGTGATGCAATAACTATAAGGATCAGCACCGAGAGAGCGATCTTCTTGAATATTCCCCGTCTGGTGGTTTTCTGCTGTGATTTGCGTCTTGAAATCATACGTATTCTTTCGTTTTCCCTTCTTAGGAATTATCCTCTGTTCCGGGGGCTCTCCCGGTTTCACGACCCGGATGCCTGTTGCTTCGAGGAGCATCAGGGGTAGGGCCATGAGACGCTGAATTACGACGTCCTCTGGCGTTAAGGGAGCGGGAGGTTCAAATACGAGAAGGATCACCGATTGTCACGCTCCGGAAATTTACCGCTCCAACCCGACTTCAAGGTTCTTTATAATATGAGGTAAATCTATTGCAACCCATAGGTGATGTCCGAATCCTTTCATCACCTATCAACAGCCTCTGAATATCGGTTTCCGCCGCTCGAAGAAGGCCATCTGTCCCTCTTCTATATCGTTGCTGTTAAATGACTCGACGATCAACCGTTCAGCCTCTTCGATGTCTTTCCCCTTGAGGGCAGGATAATCCGCTACCATATTAATGATCCGCTTTGTTCCTTTTACCGACAAGGGGGCATTTGAGGCGATATCCTCGGCAAGTCGGTAGGTCGTCGCGTCGAGTTCGGTCGATGGGACCTGATAATCAATCAACCCCATTCTTTTGACCTCGGCACCTCGATAGGTCCGGGCCGTGAAGAAAAGCTCCCGTGTCCGTGCGGTTCCTATCACATTAATAAATTGTCTGATACCGTCGGGATGATAGATGAGGCCGAGTTTGGTCGGTGGCATACTCGCGCTTATGTTATCTGTTCCTATTCGAATATCACAACACATCGCCAGGTTAAGGCCCCCTCCATAGACATACCCGTCCATCATTGCTATTGTCGGATAAGGAAAGTCTCGTATGCTGTTCAGACAAAGCTCTAAGGTATTATGCTCCATTGCAATGTCAGCCACCTGTGGCTTGATATCCGTGGGGATTGCAGAAATATCAAAACCGGAAGAAAAGGGGTGTCCTTTTCCGCCTGTAATGACCACTGCCCGTATTTCATTGCTCTCGCCCCATTCCTTCAATGTCAGGTGAAGCTTCGACAGGAGCTCCGGCGAGAGCGCGTTTTTCTTTTCCTGCCTGTTGAAAATCAGGGTTCCCACATGATTTTCTTCTTTCCGTATGAGCACATCCTTTTCCATAGGCTTTTACCTTTGTATTATTTCTTCTTCCAGTTATACGATGATTATAGGGACGATCGCCGATATGCCGATCCTCGTGAGCGTTTTTTTCTGCCGGTCTTCAGGTATGACGTGTTTCTCGGAATCATGCCTCCGCTTCGGTATCTCCTTCGTCGTAATCTTCCTCGTCTCCGGAGGATTTTTTTTCTCCCAGTTTTACAACCCAGATACTTATTTCATAGAGGAGCATCAGGGGAACTGCCATGAGGCACTGGGTTATCACGTCGGGTGGTGTAAAGAGCGCGGCAGTTACGAATACAAGAAGGATTGCATATTTTCTCTTGGCCTGTAGGGTCTGAGAATTCACCATTCCGATCCGGGAAAGAAAGTACATGAAGATGGGAAGCTCAAAAATAACCCCGAAGGCGATAAGCAGTTTCATGGCAAAGGAGAGAAACTCCCGTACGGATATCATCGGTTTTATAAACTCCGTGCCAAAGGCGACGAAGAACTTGAAACCCAGTGGAAAAACAATGTGGTAGGCGAAGAGCGAACCACCAATAAAAAAAACAGTGGAAAAGAAGACAAAGGGAAAGACATATTTCTTTTCCTTTTTATAGAGACCGGGCGATATGAATTTCCAGATTTGATACAGTGTATAGGGGCTGGTGAGAAAGACGGAAGCCAGAATCGACACCTTCAGATAGGTAAAAAATGCCTCCGGGAGGCTCGTAAATATCATGTAGCTGTTCTCGGGGAGGACAGTGGTGAGGGGGCTTGTCAGAAATTCGAAGAGCCGCTCCTTAAAGAAATAGCAACCCACAAAACCGATTCCGACGGCGATCAGTATCCGTATAAGTCTTGTCCTCAATTCCTCAAGATGTGAGGTGAAGGGCATTTTTTCTTCGGCAGTTTTATTCATGTGCGGATTACGTTGTGGAAAATAGTGTCCTGATTATTACGAAATTGCAAACGCAAGGGATCCGAAACAGGTATCAGCAGACTCAGCTCTCCTTTTTCTCTTTTTCTTCACTCTCTTTTTCTTCCCCGTCCCCTTTTGTGCCGTATAAAAGAGAATCTTTCATTTCCGTAGCCTCATCTTTTATCTTGTCAACCTGGAGCGTTTCCTTGACGTCATCGGTGGCCCGTCTGAATTCCGACAGACCTTTTCCGAGTGATTTTGCAAGATCGGGGAGCTTCTTCGGTCCGATAATCAAAAGGGCGATGACGAGGATAACGATCAACTCAGGCATTCCTATACCAAACATGGTTCTTCTTCCTTTCGAGAGAATCTCTCGAAACTATATATAGTTTTCAAACTTTGTCAATCTGTTTTCACCAATTGCATTTACCCGCTCCCTGTGTTACAAAACCTCTCGATTTGAATGTCACGCCTATGGATCGTGGTAATGCTTTCAAAAACGGGTATTGTGAAGGATTACACCTATCTTGAACATGACCCCGGTTCCTTTCATCCGGAGACACCCCGCAGACTGCAGGCAATATATGAAATGCTCGAATCCCCTGATATGAAGGGAAAGTATGTTACCATCACACCACGATTAGCGTCGCAGCGGGAGATCGCTATGAATCATAGCGAATCCTATGTTGATCTGGTTGCAGAGACATCGGGGAAGCAGTATTATTCTCTCGATCCTGATACGCAGACATCGGCTCGATCCTATGAGGCGGCGCTGTTGGCTGCTGGAGGATTTTGTAATGCTATTGACAGTGTGATCGAGGGAACGGTTGATAACGCCTTTGCCCTCGTACGGCCCCCCGGTCATCACGCAGAGCATGGAAGAGGGGCCGGTTTTTGCATATTTAATACTATTGCCATCGGTGCACGCCACGCCATGAAGAAACATGGCATAAAAAGGATCCTCATCGTGGACTGGGATCTGCACCATGGAAACGGTACGCAACACTCTTTTTATAACGAAAAAGGAGTGCTCTACTTCTCAACTCATCAGTCACCCTTCTATCCGGGAACGGGGGGGCTCGATGAGACGGGAAGGGGTGACGGTTTGGGCTATACGATAAATGTGCCGCTCAGAAGCGGGCCCGGTGATGCCGAGTTCATCAGGATTTTCAAAAGAATTCTTGAACCCGTCGCCAGAAGATATAAGCCGGAGATTATTTTGCTCTCAGCCGGTTTCGATATCTATAAGGGAGACACCATGGGTGGGATGAATGTTTCTGCTTCCGGATTTGCCTATCTGACCCGTATTCTCATGGATATTGCCGCGACTCACTGCCGCGGCAGGTTAATCGCCACCCTCGAGGGAGGATACAATGTCGGCGGCCAGGCCCAGTCGGTCAAGGCCGTCCTGAAGGAAATGCGGGGAGAGACCGTTGTCTCCGAGAGCTATCTGGAACGGATAGAGAGTGGATCGAGTCGGTCCGTTGAGAGGACAATCGAGAAGGTTATAGATCAGATAGAGCCGATCTGGCATACCTTCTGAATTGAACGGCGAGCGCATTCTCCGCAGCGTGTTGCGGGGAGATTCAATAAATCTATGAACCGGTGGTTTAATGCCGGAAGGTCCTGTGAGGAGGATTGAGGATTGAAGATATCACAAGAAGAGGTTGAGCATGTGGCCCATCTGGCGAGGCTCAACTTTTCCGAAGGAGAAAAGGAAACCTATACATCGCAGCTCAACGAAATTCTGATGTATATGGATATTCTGAATAAAATTGATACGAGCGATGTAGCACCAATGACCCATGCCATATCCCTGATAAATGCCTTCAGGGATGACGTCAATGGGGAGTCTCTCGGGACGGATCGGAGCCTTGCCAACGCCCCGGAAGAGGCGGGGGACTGTTTCAAGGTGCCCCGGGTAATAGACTGAGAGGTAATAATGGAACTGAACCGTTTGACAATACATGAATTAAGTGACCTTTTGAAGGAGGGTAAGACAACCTCCGTCGAGATAACCGAGTCCGTACTTAAAAGGATAGAGGCCGCGGATGAGAGGGTTAATGCCTATATCACGGTGACAAAAGAAAGGGCCCTCGAAATGGCGGAGAGTGCCGACAGGGATATTCGTGAGGGTAAGACCGGCGGACTGACCGGTATCCCCGTGGCGGTCAAGGATAATATGTGTACCGAGGGAGTAACAACAACCTGCGGGTCACATATGCTCGAGAATTTCGTACCCCCTTACGATGCCACGGTGGTACGGAAATTAAAGGAGGCAGGCGCCGTCGTAACGGGGAAAACCAATCTCGACGAGTTTGCCATGGGATCCTCGACGGAGACTTCCTATTATGGAATAACGAGAAATCCCTGGGACCTGGAACGGGTACCCGGCGGTTCAAGCGGGGGATCCGCAGCGGCCGTCGCCAGCGATGAATGTATCGCAGCTCTCGGTTCCGATACGGGCGGGTCGATCCGTCAGCCTGCCGCCCACTGCGGTACCGTGGGGATGAAACCGACCTATGGAAGGGTTTCCCGTTACGGTCTTGTTGCCTTTGCATCATCGCTGGATCAAATAGGCCCCATCACAAAGGACGTGGAAGACTGCGCCATCATGATGAATGCGATTGCCGGCTATGATGCGAATGAGGCAACCTCAGTACCCGAGCAAGTTTCTGATTATCGTGATTTTGTCTCACGGGATATCGAGGGCTGGACCGTTGGAATTCCCAAGGAATATTTTATCGATGGCATTGATCCCGAGGTCCTGTCTTCCGTCAATAATGCGATAAAGACCATGGAGGCCTGCGGCGCCACGTGTCGCGAGATATCCCTTCCCCATACCGAGTACTGTGTTGCCATTTACTATATCATCGCGCCATCGGAGGCAAGCTCAAACCTGGCCAGGTATGACGGCGTCCGCTATGGTTTCAGGCAAAAGGGGGAAGAGGATCTTCTGGATATGTATAAGGCGACACGTTCCGCCGGATTCGGAGCCGAGGTAAAACGCCGTATCATGATCGGAACCTACGCCCTTTCGTCGGGGTATTATGATGCCTACTACAAGAAGGCTTCCCAGGTGCGCATGTTGTTGCGCAATGATTTCGATGAGGCCTTCAAGACCTGTGATATTATACTGACCCCGACGACACCGACACCAGCCTTTACAATAGGCGAAAAGATGGATGATCCCCTTCGGATGTATCTCTCTGATATCTTTACCCTTTCGACGAACCTGGCCGGTGTCCCGGGGATTGCTGTTCCCTGTGGTTATACGGAAAAGGGACTTCCCCTGGGGGTACAGTTTATGGCCAGTCACTTTGAAGAAGGAAAACTGATTCAGGCCGCGTCGGCCTTTGAGAGAAACGCAGGCTTTACAAAGAGGAGACCAGAACTATAATGGATTACGAACCGGTAATAGGGCTCGAGGTTCACGCCCAGCTCCTGACGAATACGAAGATATTTTGCGGCTGCTCGACAAAATTCGGCGAGATGCCGAACAGCAATACCTGCCCCATCTGCATCGGTCTTCCCGGTGTCCTTCCCGTATTAAACAGGAGGGTTGTCGAATTTACGATGAAGATGGCACTGGCGACTCACTGCCGGATCAACGGGAGAAATACCTTTGCCAGGAAAAACTATTTTTATCCCGACCTACCCAAGGGGTATCAGATATCCCAGTACGCCCATCCCCTTGCCGAGATGGGATATGTCGATGTGGAGATCAATGGGGACACAAAGCGGATCGGGATTACGCGAATTCACATGGAAGAAGACGCGGGAAAACTCATCCACGACGAGGATCAGCCACTGAGCTATGTGGATCTGAATCGTGCGGGGGTTCCCCTCATAGAGATAGTCAGCGAACCCGATATGAGGAGCCCCGAGGAGGGAGCGGCATATCTGAGAAGACTCCATGAGATACTGGTCTATCTGGAGATCTGTGACGGTAATATGGAAGAGGGAAGTTTCCGCTGTGATGCCAATGTCTCTCTGCGGCCGAAGGGAAGGGAGGAGTTCGGAACAAGGGCGGAGTTGAAGAATATGAATTCCTTCCGGAATGTCCAGAGAGCCCTCGAATATGAGATTGTGAGACAGCGTGAAATCCTTGAAAAGGGCGGCGTCGTTGTTCAGGAAACGAGGCTCTGGGACGATTATCAGGGTATCACCCATTCCATGAGGGGGAAAGAGGAGGCCCACGATTACCGCTATTTCCCTGACCCGGATCTGGTGGACCTCTCGCTCTCCGAAGCGTGGATAGAGGAAATAGCAGCAACAGTTCCCGAGCTGCCCCTGGAGAAAAGAAAAAGATTTTTAAGGGAATATGGCATACCTCCCTACGATGCGGGGGTCTTGACCACGAGCCGCGCCCTGGCGGATTTCTACGAAACAGTGGCGGAGCTCTGCGGGAAACCGAAGATCGCCAGTAACTGGGTGATGGGTGATTTTCTCGCCTATCTGAATGAAAACAAGCTGGAGGTACCGGAGAGTCCTGTCGAACCGGAGGCCCTTGCCGATTTGATTAACCTTATTGATGACGGGACGATAAGCGGGAAGATTGCCAAGGAAGTCTTCGAGGTGATGTGGGCCTCGGGAAAATCTCCCGAAGATATTGTAGAAGAAAAGGGGCTGAAACAGGTGGCCGATGCCGGGGAACTGGAGAAGGTAGTCGATGATGTCCTGAAGGCAAATCCGAAACAGATCGAGCAGTATAAGGGGGGGAAGGAACAACTCTTCGGATACTTTGTGGGGCAGACCATGAAGGCAACGAGGGGGAAAGCCAATCCTCAAATCGTCAACGATATTCTGAAAAGGAAACTGTCGGAAGTATGATGGCTTCGTAAGAAGTCCAACGTCTGCGTTGCGCTGCATCCTTCGTCACTGCAGTGTACCGTCAGGAGTTCTCATCCCTCAGGATTTGCTCGTATTGACCGGGGCATCCCGAAGGGATGTACTATAGAAGCAATATTCCCTGCCGGGAGATGCACCACTCTCAAAGGAGTGCACCGCCCTGTGAAGCTTTTTACTTTGCCATCGAATTGAACAGCGAGCGCATTCGCCGCTACTTGCGGCGGGGTTAGCGAGCGAATAAAAACAGACATTTTCCTTAACAATCGGAGATTCCCCGCAACGTGTTGCGGGGAAATTCAATGGCAACTTTTTACGAGACCGTTAATTATGATACGACCAATCTCATGGGAAAAGGAAGGGGTCGTTCTGATCGATCAGAAGGCTCTTCCGAGGGCTGAACGGTATGTTACCTGCCGCGAGTACGGGGAGGTTATTGCCGCCATCAATGATCTCACCGTCAGAGGTGCTCCCGCAATCGGAATCGCAGCGGCCATGGGAATCGCCCTGGGTTCCGACGCAGTATCTGCAAAATCAAAAGAAGCTTTTACAAAAGAATTTAACCGTATCTGTGACGAGTTTTCCCGAACCCGTCCCACGGCGATCAATCTTTTCTGGGCCATCGACAGGATGAAGCGGTGCCTCGAAGAGAGGCTGGTGGAGGATGTCGATTCGATCAGAAAGGCTCTTGTCGAGGAAGCAGTCAGTATCTTGGCGGAAGATATCGCGGCAAACAGGCGTATCGGACTATTTGGAAGAGAATGTATTAACGATGGCGATTCAATTCTTACTCACTGCAATGCCGGAGCACTTGCAACGGGCGGGTACGGTACCGCCCTGGGAGTTATACGGGCCGCCCACGAAGAGGGGAAAACCATTCACGTCTTCGTCGATGAAACAAGACCGGTCCTTCAGGGGGCACGACTCACCGCCTGGGAATTACAGCGGGAACATATTCCCGCCACGCTGATAACGGACAGTATGGCGGGTTTTGTCATGAGTCAGGGAAAGGTTGATCTCGTTGTTGTCGGGGCGGATCGTGTTGCCGCAAACGGTGATGTTGCCAACAAGATAGGGACCTATTCCCTCGCCGTCCTTGCCGGGGAAAAGGGCATTCCCTTCTACGTGGCCGCGCCGAGATCTACTATTGACCTTGACGTCGAGACTGGTAATGATATACCGATTGAAGAGAGAGACGCAGAGGAGGTAGTGAATTTCTGCGGATCTGAAACAGCTCCTACGGGAATGAAAGCCTTCAACCCCGCCTTTGATATTACTCCCAATACTTATATTACTGCCATTGTAACGGATGACGGCGTGGTGCGGGCACCATTTCACAAGGGAATAGAGAAACTGATGAGCAAAAAAACGGGTGATGCAGGTTTTTAAATGAAAAAACTACTACTTTTTGACTTTGATGGCGTTATCGTTGATTCGCTGAAATTATACGAGGAAATAGTGCGGTGCTCTCTGGAGGCGATAGGAACACCGATCATAAAAGACCGTGAAGATTTTCTCGATCTTTTTGCTGATAATTTTTATGAGGCGATGCGTCAGGAGGGGGTCGATGTGGAGGCCTTCAACCGGGCGGTGGAACGTCTTATTCCCCAGGTCGATTATAACAGAGTTGTTCCCTTTGTTGACCTCATTCCCCTACTCGAGAAACTCAGGAAAGAGAATATTCTCCTGATTATCTCATCGAACTCCCTTGCGGCCATAAAAACAATTATTTCCAAATATAGATTTGACCACTATTTTGAAGAGATACTTGGTGCCGATTTTATGTTCAGCAAGATCGATAAGATCAACTATGCTCTGGAAAAATGGAATTTCAGCAGGGAGGACACCTATTTCATCGGCGACACACTGGGTGATATGAAAGAGGCGAAGATGGCGGGGGTCAGGACTGTGGCGGTGACCTGGGGGTGGCATTCGAGAGAAAGGCTTGAGAAGGCAGGCGTAGATTTTCTTTTTGATAGGCCCGATGAGCTTCTTGTACTGGCAGATCCAGGCAGTGACGACGGATAACAACTGCAGCAGCGGTTGGTAAAGGGAGGGGATTTCGGCATGGATTTCAAATTGAGCGACGAGCAGAGAATGCTGAGGGAGACGGTACGGAAATTCAGTGAGAAAGAGATTGCGCCACTCGTTGAGGAGATGGATCAGGAGGAAACCTTTGCTGAGGAACTCTGGGAGAAGGCCAAGCCTCTGGGATTTCTCGGAATGGGGGTACATCAGGAATATGGCGGTATGTTAACCGACTATCTTTCCTTCGGGATTATGGGGGAAGAGCTGGGAAGGGTTGACGCTGGGGTAGCGACGGTCTACGGGGCGCACGGCCTTCTCTGTGCAAACAATATTGCCCGCAACGGCACAGAAGATCAGAAGAAGAGATACCTTGAGCCTCTCGCAACCGGGGCGAGAAGGGGGTGTATGGGTCTGACGGAGCCGGGAGCCGGGTCCGATGCCATATCGCTCAAGACGGTGGCCCGGAGAGAGGGAAGCGAATATATCCTGAACGGAACCAAGACCTTCATATCAAATGCACCGATTGCCGATATTGCCCTCATCTACGCGCAGGGACCGGAAGGGTTGTGCACCTTTATTGTCGAGAAGGATTTCCCCGGCTATTCGGTGGGAAGAAAACTCTCGAAGATGGGTCTCCGCTCCTCGCCGACGGGGGAGATTGTAATGGAAGAATGTCACGTCCCCGAAGAGAATCTCGTGGGTGGCGTCGAGGGGCAGGGGCTGAAACAGATGTTTTCCGGTCTCGATGTGGAGCGATTCATGTGGAGCTGCCTCGCCATCGGTATCGCCCAGGCTGCCTTTGAAGCAGCCCTCAAGTACACGAAAGAACGCGAACAGTTTGGCCAGCCGATTTTTAATTTCCAGATGATTCAGGATAAACTGGCGACCATGCTGGTTGAACTGGAAGCGGCCAGGCTTATTACCTATAAAGGGTTAACCTGCTGGGATGAGGGCAATTTCAGGAAGGCCAGGATGCTCGCCGCCCAGGCAAAACTCTATGCCTGCGAGATGGCGGTACGGGTGACGGGTGAAGCCGTGCATATTCACGGGGGCTATGGCTATATGAAAGAATATCCCGTGGAGAGGTATATGAGAGATGCCAAGGTCTTCCCGATCGGTGCGGGAACAACGGAGGTGCAGAAGCTGATAATCTCCCATTATCTACGATAAAGGGAATGTCTCGGAAAAAACCGGTCCAGATAATTTCTGAACCGGTTTTTTTAGACGGTCGCCCCTATATGGACTTTGCCGCTTCCTCTTCTTTCAGGACTCTTCTCAATATCTTTCCGACGGCGCTCTTTGGCAGGGCATCTCTGAACTCCACTGCACGTGGCACCTTGAATGTGGCGAGTTTTTCCTTGCAGAAGGCGATTATGTCCTCTTCCGTTACTGCGCCTTTCTGGTCTTCTTTGAGGGTTATAAAGGCCTTTACCGTTTCCCCCCGGTATTCATGAGGAACTCCTATCACGGCGACCTCCGCGATGGCCGGGTGTTCGTAGATGGCATTTTCCACTTCCACCGGTGCAAGATTGTACCCCGATGCGATAATCAGGTCCTTCATCCTGTCGACGAAGTGTATAAAATCTTCCTCGTCGATGAAACCCCTGTCTCCGGTTTTGAACCAACCGTCTTTTCCAAAGGCTGCCTCCGTTTCTTCCGATTTGTTCCAGTAGCCTTTCGCTACCTGAAGGCCCCGGTAGTAGAGCTCTCCCTCTGTGTTCCGTGGAACGATACTCCCATTTTCGTCGACTATTTTTGCCTCACAGTAGACGGGTATCCCGATGGAATCAAGTTTCTCCTTTCTCTCGGGTATCGATATGGCGCCCCCGCTGTTTGTCTCCGTCATGCCCCACCCGTTTGTCAGGCTGATTCCGACGAGAGATTGCCACTCATGCTGAACGGCAACTGGCACTGGCGCACCACAGCCGATGGTGAGTCTCAGGCTTCCAAGGTCATGGTTTTCAAGAAGCTCCTTGCTTGTCATTAAGGCGATAAACAGGGTCGGCGGGGCGAAGAGGACATTTACCTTATAGGTTTCAATGACCCTGAATGCCTCCTCGAGATCGAACATCGGAATCGCCACGACGGTGCCGCCGGAGTAAAGCGTCGGCAGTGTAAAGAGGAAATAGCCCGCCGTATGGAACATCGGCATAATCGAATAGTTGACTATTTTATCTTTGAAGAGCCGCGCGGCATGGAGGTGATTGATGGAATTATAGACGAGATTGAAATGTGTCTCTATAACTCCCTTGGCACGGCCCGTCGTTCCGGCGGTATAGAGGAGCAGTGCCGTGTCCTCCTTTGGATTACAGCTCACCTCTTCCTCAAGGGGCTCGTATTTTTCGAGTGATTGAAAGAGGTCGATTGTTCCTTCGATCGTCATCTTGGGTATGTCCCACAGTGGCTTGACTGCCTTTGGAATCGTGGGCTCATCGGCGGCAAAATCCTTTATATCGGTCGTGATGACGTGGGAGAGCGTCTTGTCGTCCTGAAGCGATTTTACCTTTGAGTGGAGGAGGTTGAGAACGAGAATCACCTTTGCCCCCGAGTCCTCTATCTGATAGCGTACCTCGTCCTCCTGATACATTACATTAAGCGGTGTATGGATCGCACCGATCCTTGTGGCACCGTAAAAGGCCACCCAGTGCTGAAGAGAATTGGGAAGCATCGCCGCCACGACATCCCCCTTTTTAACGCCCAGGTCCTTCAAAAGGGACGCATACTTGCCGATGAGGACATCCAGTTCTTTGTAAGTAATTGCCTTATCGAAAAAGACGATTGCCCTATCATCGGGGTGCTTTGTTACGGTTTTTTTAAAGAGGGTGTATATCGAGATAGCCGGTATGTTCGGAAGGGCCTCCCAGAACCAGCTCGGATGGGACATTACATAGGAATCACCCGGGGCGTAGGTTTTCCCCTCGTCGATCCATTTTGTGGGGTATTCCAGCCGTTCATAAAAACTCTGAAATTCTTGATCGTAGAATTGTTCACCTTTCGTAAACCTGGGCTCCATTACCTTTACGCTCATTATACATTCCTCCTTTTTTATTCCCCCCATAATGATCTTACGGACGATGAGAAGGCCAGATGCACTTTTTTGCAGGCAGGTCAGGTTTCAGTGGTTAAAAGAACTTATGACTGTTGTAACGGGAAAAACAAATCAAATTTAATATACACTGTGCCAGGATTGCGTTCAAATAAAAAATCCTGCCCGGCTAAGGGGACTCTCATGTTTGACAAGAAGAACGTAAATCCTGTAGAATCACGACCAGTTGTCACGGAACTGAGGTAGAAAGAGGGCATGGTCACCGGTTGCAATCTGAAGGGGGGAAGGGTATGCACGTTGCGGTCTTCGCCGACATCGAGGGGAGTTTCGGTATCTGGCGTATGCGCCAGTGTCGGATGGGAACGGGGGAATGGCAGTATGGGAGGAGTTGTCTGACAAACGACGTAAACCGCGTGATCGAAGGTGCCTTTGACGGGGGGGCAAAAGGGGTCACGGTGAAAGACATTCATGAATCAGGATTCAACTGTCTCGTCGATAGACTCGACGGGCGCGCCAGCTACGTGGGGGGACATTTCATAAAACCCACATTTTTTGGTGACATACAGAACTATGACCTGGTACTTTTTGTGGCGATCCATGCCGCATCGGGGACGGCCGACGCCTTCTTTCCCCATACCCACTATGGAATTTTCTCCGAGGTCAAGATAAACGGGAAACCCGTCTGCGAGATGGATCTCTATGGGGCCTACCTGGGTGAATTCGGTGTTCCCATAGGCCTCGTTTCGGGGGAAGATATCGCCGTGAGACAGGCCCTCAATGCCCTTCCCTGGGCGAAATCGGTGGTTGTTGATAAGCGGGAAGAGACCTACACCTCTGGCGAGGAGAGTATCGAATACCTCTCGAAAGGAAGGGAAAAATTACGTATGGCGGCTGCCGAAGCGTTGCGTGATGCCTTACAAATGAACCCCCTGGTTCTCACCGGTCCATTACATTTTCAGGTGACCTTTCGTACGGAAAAACTTGCGGACCGATACAATACCTGGGACTTTGATCAGGCAGGGAGAATCGTCAGGTGGGATGCGAACACCATGGTGGAGGGCTTTGATAAATTGAACAAGGTCACCTTTTTTCCCAAAAGGATCTACCCGGTCCGGAGACAGATGATGTTCTGCATGCGCGTTTTCTACCGTCTGAGAAACACCTACTTTGCCCCGAAACCGAATCCCGAAGGGGCAGCCCTTACGGGCTAATGTTTATGGTGATAGTTACTGATTTTATATAGTCTGTTCGAGGCCTTAATTTTATCAGATACGCTGCCGGCATTTTACCTTTGAAGGGAGGGAACGATGAAGGTTCTTGATGGAATAAAGGTTGTCGATCTTACCCAATTCATATCGGGCTCCCGATGTACTCAGATACTCGCCGATATGGGCGCTCAGGTAGTCAAAGTGGAGCCACCCTTTGGCGATACCCTGCGTCTGATATTCAGACTCATAGCCGGTGCTGAAAGAAACTACTCAGTCTTCAATCGCAACAAGTTTGGTGTTGCCGTCAACTGGAGAAGGGCTGAAGGTCAGGAGATCCTCCGACGGCTTATCTCGACATCCGATATCTTTGTCCATAATTTCATGCCGGGGACCCTTGAGAGGTACGATCTCGGCTACGACGACCTCAGAAAACTGAAGGAGAATATCATCTATCTTTCCATATCGGGCTTCGGCGCCGAGGGTGTCAATCCCCAACGCGGTGCCTTTGACATTATTGCCCAGGCAACATCGGGGCAGTTCTGGAATGACATGGAAACACTGAAAACTCCCGCAAACTACTGGGGCGACATGATGAGCGGTGCCTATGGTGCAATCGCTGCCCTCATGGCCCTTGTCCACCGAATGAAGACCGGGGAGGGACAGTATATCGACATGTCGATGCAGGACGTCCTCTACTTCAACAACTACCGTGCAATGATAAACAGAGCGATGGGACCGATAATGAAGACCGTGGAAGAGACCCTGGGGAGAAGGCCCGATGATGTTCTGAACTCGGACGAGAGAATGCCCTTCTACGGTTTCTTCAGATCGAGCGATGGGAAGGTAGCAATTGTAGCGCTTACCGAGAGACAGTGGAAAGAGTTGGCAAAGACCTCGGGCCATCCTGAACTGATGTCGGATCCGAGGTTTTCCGATGTCGTTGCCCGGATTCATAATCACGAAGAGGCCGTCGCGTTCATCGAAGACTGGACATCGAAACGTACTTCCAAAGAAATCGTGACAATCCTGGAGGACAAGAAGATCCCCTGCGGTGTGGCATATACGGTGGATGAGGTGAACAGCGATGACAATCTCCGCAAGCGAGGGATGTTTGACAAGATCGTCCATAAGAGATTCGGCGAAATAGATGTGCCCGGCATTCCCTACAAATTCTCAAAGATTAAGGGAGAAATCAGAATGCCCGCACCGGAGTTGGGCGAGCACAACCGTTATATACTCGAAGAGTGGCTCGGTTATGCAAAGGAGGATATAGCGAGACTCAATAGAGAGGGGATTATTGTCTGAGACAATAGAACAGAAGAAGGGGGGATTGCCATGAAGGTAGTAGCCTTTGGTGGGGCAGGAGCCATGGGAAGACTGGCGGTGAAAGACCTCGCATCGAGAGAGACTGTCAGGGAGATTGTCATCGCCGACTATAACCTGGACGAGGCTTCGGCCCTTGCCCGCGAGCTGGGAGAGAAATGCAGTGCCCTGAGGGTTGATGCAAAGGATCACAGGAACATGGTTGCCATTGCAGAGGGGAAGGATGTTGCGCTGGGAACCATCGGACCCTTTTACAAATATGAGGAGAAGGTGGCAAGGGCCTGTATCGAGGCGCGGGTCAATTATGTCAGTATCTGTGATGACTATGATGCTGCCGATGCGATCCTGAAACTTGACGAGAAGGCACGGGAGGCGGGAATTACCATGATAACGGGGGTGGGATGGACGCCCGGTATTACCAATGTTCTCGCAAAGAAGGCGGCAGACGAGCTCGACGAGGTAGAGGACATCGCCGTTTCATGGGGAGCGCACGCCTCTGATACGGTAGGCAAGGCCGTCACCCTGCATACGATGCATATCTTTGCCGGGACGGTGCCGTCCTTTCAGAGAGGGCGAAGGGTGATGATCCCTGCCGGTTCGGGATGGGAAAAGGTACGCTTTCCCGAACCGGTCGGTGTTGTGAATGTCTTTCATGTAGGCCATCCCGAACCGGTGACGATTCCCCGTGTCATCAATTCCCGGAGCGTGACGCTGAAAGGGGGGCTGGTTGAACACTATTTCAATATCCTCGGAAAGGCTGTTGCCGGTCTGCATCTCACCACCTCCGAGCGGGGAAAGGATATCCTGGGTGGCATAATGAATCCGCTGCTGCCCATTTTTGAGAAACTTGATAAGCCGATTGAGACGGCCTCTGCCGCAAGGGTCGATGTGACAGGCAAGAAAGGGGGGAAATGGGTGCACAGGGCCTATGGTGCCGTTGCCCATATGGATATTCTGACGGGACTCCCCGCATCGATCGCAATCCAGATGATCGGCGAGGGGAAAATCGTAACAGGGGGGGTGATGGGGCCGGAGATCATCCCCGATCCCGATGATTTTCTGGGAAGACTCACGGAAGGTGGCGTCAGGCTCTTTGAGGGTGATGATATGATGAGCCCCCTTGACCTGCAGCAGGTTTCCTCCTGAAGGGAGAGGCCCCTATGGCACGAAAAGACTTGTATGGCAAAAACATTTATATCGCCGGCGGCTCGAGCGGTATCGGTCGTGCGGTTGCGAAGGCCTTTGCGAAGAGGGGCAGCGACGTCATTATCTTTGCCAGAGGTGAGATGAAACTCGATGTCGCCCTGAAGGAGCTGGAAGACTCCAGGATTAAAGCGACTCAGAGGTTTTTCTCCATGGCCGTCGACGTATCGGAGCAGGATGATGTGAGTGTCAAGATGGAACGGGCGGTCAGGGAGTTTGGCCCCCCGGGAGTCCTGGTGAACAGTGCCGGCATTGCCTATCCGAACTACTTTGAGGATATCCCCTATGAAAAATTTGATGAGATGCTGACCACCAACCTCTATGGTATCAGAAATGTCATCTCCTGCCTGCTCCCCTCTATGAAGGAAGCTCGAGAAGGATATATCGTCAATGTCTCATCGATGGCAGGATTGATCGGGGTTTTCGGGTATACGGCATACAGCGCCTCGAAATTTGCCGTCATCGGGTTTTCGGAATCGTTGCGGGGCGAGGTGAAGCCTCACAATATAACAGTTTCAGTCCTCTGTCCCCCCGACACGGATACCCCCCAGCTCCATGAAGAGAACAAGACAAAACCGCCCGAGACGAAGGCAATAGCGGGGAATGCAGGGATCATGAGTGCCGATAGGGTGGCCGAAGCGTTGCTGAAGGGAATGAAGAAGAGAACCTTCATGATAATCCCGGGATTCGAGGGGAAATTCATCTATCTCGCAAAGAGGTATGTTCCCTCCCTGGTTAACTATATGATGGACAGGGAGGTGAAAAAATTAGTGAAAGGGAGGTCTGATGGACGAGAAAACAGGTAGTTTCATTCCAATTTTTCAGATTATGACGGCTCTCGGAATTGCCCTCTTCTGGATAGGTTTTTTTACCATAGGCCTCGCCCCCGAAACACCGCCCCCTTGCTACTTCACCTTTGAGTATTCCTTTCCACTTCCCGATATACTCCTCGCAATCACGATCTTTCTCGCAGCGGTCCTTCTCCTGAAGGGGCAACGGCTCGGGAGGACCCTTGCGCTCGCATCATCGGGTGCCCTCATATTTCTGGGCCTTCTCGACTTCAGCTTTAACATCCAGAACGGCATGTATGCCATTTCCGTTGCCGACACGATTCTCAACGGATTCATCAACGGCTACTGCGTCATTTTTGGTATCGTGGTGATTCTCCATTTAGGGAGAGGATAAAGGGAGGGATTGGTACGAAGAGGGTACTTATTACCGGCGGTACCGGTTTTATCGGGAGCCATCTGGTGAGGAGAAATATCGAGGAGGGAAACAGCGTCACCGTCCTGACGCTACCCGGGGACCCCGGTATTCCCGATATCGAATCGCTGGACTGTGAAGTGGTGACGGGTACTATCTGCGATGTCGGTCTGGTTGAGGAACTATGCCGCGGACGGGATGTCATCTTTCACTGTGCCGCCGTTGTCACCGACTGGGGGCCGAAGAGGCTTTTTACCGAGGTGAATATCGAAGGTATGGAAAAGGTCTGCCGGGCGGCGGTTAAGGCGGAGGTAAAACGTTTTGTCGAGATCAGTACGAACGATGTCTTCGGCCTTGTTGAGGGTGTGGTCATCGATGAGGGATTTCCCTATAAAACATGGGGCGAGCCCTATCCTGATACGAAGATAGCGGCGACGGAGATTGCCTGGCGGTACTTCAGGGATTACAAGCTTCCCGTCACCATGGTCTATCCCTGCTGGGTCTACGGGCCTGGTGACAAGACCTTCCTTCCCCTTACGGCCGATGCAATCGTCAAGGGGGAGATGCTGTTCTGGCGGAAGGATGTTCTGGTGTGGCCCACCTATATCGATAACCTGATAGACTTACTGATGCTGATTTCAAAGAGCGATGATGCCATCGGGGAAGGCTTCCTCGTTCATGACGGAGAATCGACGACCTTTCAGGCCTTCTGTACCATGATAGCGGAAAGTCTGGGTCTCAAAGGGCCACGATTACATATTCCCTATGGGGCGGTATATGCTACCGCCCTGGTGATGGAGGTGATATGGTCGCTTTTGAGGCTCAAAACTCGTCCTCTTCTTACCACCTATACCGTCAAAAATCTCGGATCCCGCCTCCAGTTCTCCATCGGAAAGGCGGACCGGAAACTCCGATGGAAGCCCCCGGTTTCATTCACAGACGGTTTTGACGAGACGATGCGGTGGCTGAAGACCCTCGACCGTAAGAAATTGAAATTGAAATAAATAAACGGTTTTCAGGAAGGGATGAAGCTCTCTTCCCGCACTTCGACGAGCGCGATGGCATCGACGGGGCAATCGTTTGTGCAGAGACCGCAACCGATACAGAGCTCCGAATCGACACTTGCAATGTCATCATCGTTCATGGAAATCGCCACGATGGGACAGATATCGATGCAGGACCCGCAGGAGGTGCATGATTCACTATCCACCGATGCGCGGTAGCGGCTTGGAGCAACGATCCCCTTGGTAGCAGGGTTTTTCAGGAAGGGAATGGCCTCGCAGCAGCACTCGCAGCAGTTGCAGAGCACGGTCCCTACACCCGCCTTATTCTCTGTGGTATGGACGAGTCCCGCCTCTTCGCATGTCTTGAGAATCTGCTTTGCCTCGTCGACATCGATCTTTCGTCCCGTCCCCCGCTTGATCGCATAGTCGGCCCCTTTATTGAGCTGGAGGCAGACGTTGAGGGGTTTGCTGCATTTTTTCATGATGAGCCTGCAGGTGCAGTCGGTAACGGCAATGTTGCGGGCCTCTTCGACGATCTTTGCCGCGTCCTCGTAAGGAAGGACCTGGGTTTGTGCCTCGATCCCCTCGTTAATCGGGATTACACGGAAGAAGGGAGGAAAATTGATCGCCGTCAGCATCTCCGGGATCTGGGGGAATTCCTCGTTCATATATTGCACCCAGAAATCAATCATTTCTTTGGGGGCGTCTTTCCAGAGAATTGTCGCGTCGTGAAACTGGATGATATGATTGGGCATGCGGTAGCGGGTGACCCCCTCCTTGACGACTTCAAAGGTCACCCCTTTGATAAAGAGTCCATGAATGATCGAATTCATCTCCTCGATACTCCTGCCGAACTTTCCCGCAAGCTCTTCTGCCGTTGCCGGCATGGCATTCAGTATCTCCGCCTCCTCTTCGGAACAGATGGTACGCCATATCTTCGGAATCAAGGTCGAATGTTCCGTTCCTATTTTCTTCGACAGAGTTTGATACAGGTCAGCACTGCTCATGGTTCCCTCCAGAGTTGGTATTATCGAGTTTCTATCATAAAACAGAGGAAAACAAAACTCTGATTTCACTGAGAGATACTACTACGATCGATCATGCAGTGGCAGTGATCATATGTTTCGGTCGATAGAGGTTGACAGAATGTCAAATTTCCCCTACAAGGAGGGCAATAGCGTGGGAGGGGCACTCTCTATCGAAGAGTGAGAAATCACGGTACGGTCTTAAATCCCGAAACTCCGAATTGAACAGCGAGCGCATTCCCCGCTTACTGTGCCGGGGTCAGCCAGCGAATATAAAGTAAAAATTTTCCTTGACAATGGAGAATCCCGCAACTTGTTGCGGGGAGCTTCAACTATCGATTGGCGTGACAATGCTTATGCTGTTGCGGGACCTTCAATGTACGAAATAAAGTACCTGGGATAGTTGCGTGGAAGCAGTCTTTCTTCTGAACCAGACAATCAAAGGGTTACTGCTCTACCTGATACAGTACGGTAACGGACTCCTCGTCCGCCACAGGGGGGTCAAGGTCAATTACACCCGGAAGATCAATCACTTTGCTCTCTTCTTTATCCCGATGTATCTTGACAGGGTCTTTGCCTACGAGAATTCCCTGGGGCTCTTTGTTCTCGGTTCCTGCATGGTCATCGTTACCCTCGCCATTTATGTGAAACCCGTGCGGGAGAGGGTACCCTTCATCGCCACCATGTTTCTCTCCTTTGACCGCCCCGAGGACAGGCCCCGAACACTGCTCTGGCTCTCCACGCAGATTACCACCGGTTTTCTCGTCATTGTTCCGATGATCATCCTCTTCGCCCAGCGGGGGCTTCTCGACCTCGTCCTGATTCCCATTTTGATTAACGGGATCGGTGACGGGCTTGCCGAACCGGTGGGGGTACGGTTCGGAAAACATAAGTACGAGGTCTACGCGCTCTTTACTGACAAGAAGTATGTACGAAGCCTCGAGGGAAGCGCCTGCGTCTTTATCGCCAGCATTCTAATCGTGGCCTTCCACTTTGCCTCTTTTACGGGGCCGCAATTTGTCGTTGCCCTTGTCGCTATTCCCTTTCTCATGACGTTGGCAGAGGCCCTCGCGCCCCACACCTGGGACACGCCCTTTCTCTTTTTCGTCGGCTATTCCTCACTCTTCCTTATCAGCCTGATTTGAGTTTCCAACCGAAGGGGCTTTTTTCTTCATCTTTTTACTGAGGAATTGCATTGAACAGCGAGCGCATTCCCCGCTGCTTGCAGAGGGGGAAGTGAGCGAATATAAAATAAACGTTTTCCCTAACAATCGGAGATTCCCCGCAACCTGTTGCAGGAGCTTCAATTCCCGGTGTGATATCTTTGGTGATAGTCATCGGGTATCCGATCTTCATGGTACCCCCGATTTGACGAGATTATCCCGGATATGGAAGAGAAGGGATCCCGGTGGTTTCGTGGCAGGCGTTGATTCTGAAGATTATCTCAGATCGAGTCTCTCCAGATTGGATGCATAGTCTCGCGCGAGATCGCGGTACATATTTTTTGCCCACAACCAGTAATCCTTATGTTGTTGGGTAACCTCACCGATGGTAACGGCAGGTATCCCGGCGACTATTTTGCCAGGCCCCACAGATTCTCCCGTTGGAACAACGGCCCCCTCGGCAACAATAGACCATTCGCCCACGGTCGATTTCCTGCCCACAACCGCACCCATTCCTACGACGGCAAAATCCCCCAGGAAATCACCATGGACAATGGCACCGTGACCGAGCGTGACCTTATTACCAAGTATGGAAGTCGCATCTACCCTGGCGTGGATTACCGCATTTTCCTCGATGGCAGAACCCCCGCCTATGCGGATCCTTCCGTAATCCGCCCTTATGATAGCCCCATGCCCCACATAACAGCCGTCACCCAGGATAACGTTTCCTATTACCCTGGCGGAATCGCTTATATAACAGTCCTTGCCGATCTGGGGAACCCCGTTCTTATATCTGTAGATTGCCATGATTCCTCTTTAAGAAGCCCTTGTTTTTTGACGAGCGAAGCATAAGAAGAACAGTTATCTATGTCAAGTCAGTCAGCTAAATATTAAGGTGCGATGCCGATGATCGTGAAAGATAGATGTTTCGACATTTCTCCTGTCCCTCATCAGCCTCATTTAAGCTTTCGTTCGAACATTATTTTTTCTCATCCATCTTTTCCCTGAGGAATTGAAACCCCGGTGTGATAGTCTCGGTAATATTCGTCGGCATGAGGAATCTCATCGGATATCCGATATTCATATCACCCCCCGATTTGAAGAGATTATCCAGGACATAAAAGAGAAGAAATGCCGGCAGTCCCATGGCAAGTTCATGATCCATGATTCCGGCGAATGACCGGTCCCCCGCGCCGGGGATCACGATTTGAGGAATTCCGGTGACAAAGGGGGCATAACCTCCCTTGATACAGGACTCGCCATAGCCTTCGAATGAGGAGAGGGGGACATGTTTGTATTCATAGGAGACGGCATGGATGAGGTGCGTGAGCTGCGCGCCGTCGCAGTAAATCAGGACGGTATCGGGGATCACTACCGTTTCGGGAAGGGGTGACGAGATAAACCCACAGTATTTCCCCTCATGGGTTTTTAGAAGATTCAATCCCCCCTCGATTCTTCTCCTTTCCGCCTCGATATCGCTGTGCCATCCCTGACGGACCTGGCTTTCGATCAGGTCTTCCACCGATATCTCCTCCCACCCGTGAAATGCCGTGGCGGGCGTGCAGAAATTATCGGCTGATGTCATTACGATATGTGTTCCCCACCGTCGGGACTGCGTAAAGGCCTGGCAGAGTGAGAGCTTCTGCCCGAATATCGAGGGCCGTATGACTCCCTCGGGTACCTCGTCCATATCCTGTATATATTGTATCGCGATCGGATAGGTGGAGAGATGAAGCCGGTTATAGAGATCGCTCCCTGCCTCTCTGTAATCTTCCAGCGTTTTCATAGTTCCTCCTTTTTTTAGAGTTTCTGCGGTGATAATAACAGCTTTTCCAGGGAATATATCTGTATTTTGCCTCTTTTTTTGCTTGTTATACCCTACTTTAACGTTCCTTTTGGCAGAGATAGTTGAGTATTACGATAAAATACGGGAAATTAAACTGTTTAGACAGACAAACGTCACCATTGCAGATAATTTCATGATTTGAACCTGTTGCGGTAGCACCGCAGTGAAGATTGGGGAGATTCAATTTGCATTATCCCTGTGATTCTTGAAACCATTTCACCCGGGGTTCCTCACGCCGGACAACTTTGTCGATCTTCCCCGAAGGGTATCCGACGCATAATGCCATGACGATTTTAAAGGGCTTGACAACCCCCAGTACATCCCGCCGGAATGTGGGATGGAGTTTCAAGCCATCGATGAGCCCGACATAACACGTTCCCAGGCCCAGCGCATGGGCGGCCAGCACCATGTTTTGGCAACAGATACCCAAATCGTAATCAACACCGCCGATGGCCCGTCGATCGGCCAGTTGCAGAATCAGCGTGGGTGCGTTGAAAAAAATATGATAGTCCGGGTCACTGGTTGCTGCATTCACCCCGCCCCGGACCCGTTGATCGGTGACACCGGGCCGCAATTTCACCAGAACCGGCAGAATCACATTCTGCCACCAGGAAAACCGAGCGTTTTTCTCCCCGGGGATTTTTTTATCCAGCCATGCCTTGGGAAGGGTCAGCCGGGTATAAACTTTTAGTGCCTCTTTACATCGTGAATTGATCTCATCGATCAATGTACGGTTCTGAATGACGATAAACTTCCATGGCTGATTGTTGCCGGCGGATGGAGCAAAGCGTCCTGCCTCGATGATTCGGCTGATCAATTCCTTTGGAACCTGTTGTTTTTTATAGAGCCGAATGCTGCGGCGGTTGTAAATGACTTTTTCAGTCTCCGTCAGATGATCCGCCGACATTTCCCTATTGGTCATCGCCCCGTCTCTCAGAGGGTCTGGGTACGTCATGGGGTGATCAAATAAATCATCATTTTTCCAGAATCCCCTATGCACCCGGTACGCTCCGCTGATTTTAATGGCGTCGCAACCGCAGGCTGCCAGGCAGCTCTTGCAGGTAATACAGCGAAACGCGTCATACCGGTCGTTGCTCCGGCATTTTTTATCCGAATTCAACATCAACAACTGGATGGGACAGGTTTCAACGCATCGGCCGCAGCCGCTGCATTTTTCATCATCCACCAGAATTTCTGAAAAGGTCGTTTGCCGGGGCAGGATCATATCTTTGACGGAATCAAACATTATTCACCATTCCTCCCGTTTCCATAAAAGACTGGTCTGGAAATTGTAAAAAGCAAGAACAGTCAACCATAAGTCGACTATTCAGTCTGATAATATTTCAATGTACCGTTTCCGATACTATTTAATACAACCATCTATAATAAAAGTAAATATATTAAATATACGATTGTTAGCAGGGCTGCATTGTCAACATTTCCTTCTTGACCATTCTTGATTTGAGTGTATAGTTACAGTATAAAAATAATCGACGTATTGATACTTCTCCGGAGACACTGCCATGGATAATAAAAAATGGATTCGTATCGCAGCACTGGAAAAAGAATCCGGTATTCCCCGACGTACCATTCATTTTTATTTGCAAAAGGATCTGCTCCATCCCCCTGTGAAGACGGGTAAAACCATGGCCTATTATGACGAATCCCACATTCAAGAACTCCGTTTGATAAAGAGTCTCCGAGGAGAAGGTTTTCCCATTGCGGCCATTCGAGAGCGCATGAAAAAAACAGCCGCATCGGTGTATACGCCGATGCACGTTAAAGAAAACCCGTTACCTAAAAGAAAAGAGGCCGGAAAAACCCGCGAACGCATTCTTGATATCGGCTGTCGTTTGTTTCGCAGCAAAGGCTACAACCAGACAAATGTCAGTGACATTACGACGGCCATGGGCGTTGGCAAAGGGACCTTTTACTTTTATTTTTCAGATAAGAAGGCCTTGTTTTTAGAGTGTATTCCCAGAATATTCGATGAACTGTTCGCCACCGGTTGGGAACGCATCAAGAAAATCGACGATGCAAAAAGCCGTCTTGAAACCCGGGCCCAGATGGTCCTGCCGGTGTTGGGCGAATTTTGCGCCATCCTTCGACTGAGCAAAGAGGCCATGGAAGAGTCGGACATAAAAATCCGGGCCCTGGGCGAAAGGACCTATTACTCCATTCGTCGCCCCATTGCAGCGGATATCGAAAAGGGAATTCAGCAGGGTATCTTTCGCAAAACCGATGCCCGCGTTGCAGCATCGGTCTTTATCGGCATAATGGAGAGTCTAAACGACCTTCGCCTATTCGACAATCAACCGCTTTCACCGATCATCTGGGATAGGGTATCCACACTGATTTTGGGCGGTCTTCTGCCGGATAGTGCTTGAGTGCCCTCTACGTTAACACCCCTGTCTAATATAAACTATACATCACTTAATACGGTTCAACGAAATATATAACTACATAATATAAATATATTTATTATTGTTTTTTCAATAAAATATGTCGGAGTACAATATTTGACTTGACTATACAGTCAATTAAATTTATCATCATGCTCCTCATGATAAAAATCACACATCCCGACCCACGGGAGGAGGTGCATGGGCAAAACCGTTGCCATTACCGGCGTTAACAGCTATTTCGCCGCCACGCTGCTTCCAAAGCTGGAAGCAGATCCCACGGTTGATACCATTATCGGAGTCGATACCGAGCCGTTGAAAGGCGAATATGCCAAGGTTCAATTTTTTAAAACCGACATCCGGGACCCGAATCTGACAAAGATCTTAAAGGGTGTGGACACGGTTTTCCATCTGGCATTTATTGTTGGAGAAATTCGGAATAAGAAAACCATCCATGATATCAATATCAACGGCACAAGGAACGTCTTTGATGCCTCTGTCAAGGCCGGTGTACGAAAGATCGTTTATGCCAGCAGTGCCACGGTCTATGGAGCCACAACCAGAAATCCATTGGGGATTACCGAAGACCGGCCGCTTTTTAAACACAGGGACAGTTACTACAGCACCGCCAAGGTGGATATCGAGCACCTCTTCGCCGATTACGCGGAAAAACATACGAACATCATCTTCTCGGCGATTCGCGCGGCACTTTTGTTCGGACCCAAAACCGATAACATGTTTTCAAAACTCTTTGCCATGAAGCTCTCCGCTTTAACACCGGGCGTATCGTACAACCAGTATATTCATGAAGAGGACCTGGGAGACGCCCTGTATCTGTCATTTTCGAAAGATCTTCCGGGTGCATACAATGTGGGGAGCGATGACGCAATTTCAGTCCGTGACGCCTTTAACAAAGCCGGGGTGCTGATCCTTACAATACCGGCGTTCCTTCTAAAATGGTTGGCTGCCATCGGTTTTATGCTAGGCATTTTTCCGGCTGGCCGTGGCTGGGTGACGTTAAGCCGCTATACGATTTTCATGAACTGCGATAAATTCAAATCAGCCACCGGCTGGCGGCCGAAATGGGGATCGGAGGAGACGTTTAACGATTTCCTCAACCACCGCCGATAATGTCGAAATATAAAGGAGTTATTGATGAGAGACGTTGGCATCGTTGGTGCCGGAATGATCCGTTTTAACCGGTATCCTGAAAAAGGAATCAAGGACTTGGTAAGAGAAGCGGTCAATGATGCGATCCGGGACGCCGGCATTGATGAACAGGCTATTGAAGCCGCCTATGTCGGATCGGCGGTTCCCGGCATCATGACAGGCCAGGAACAGATCAAGGCCCAGGTAACACTGAGCGCCATGGGTATCGAAACCATACCAATGTATAATGTAGAGAACGCCTGTGCCAGCTCTTCCTCCGCGCTGAACCTGGCCTGGATGGCCGTTGGTGCCGGTCTCTATGACTGCGCGTTGGTGGTGGGATTTGAAAAACTCTATGATGCGGACAAGCTCAAATCCTTTATGGCACTTGGCACGGCTGTGGATATCGAAATGGCCATGAAGATGCTGGAAGACTTTCAGAAAAAACAGGGGGAAGACGAATCGATCCTTTCGGCGGACAGCGGTAAAAGCAAAAGCATCTTCATGGATATGTATGCCTATTATACCCGTAAATTCATGGATCAATATGGTCTCACACAGGACCATTTCGCTAGACTGTCAGTAAAGGGGCATAAAAACGGTGCGCTCAATCCGAAGGCCATGTATCAAAAAGAAATTACTTACGAAGAGGTTATCAGCTCCGGTGATGTGGCGTTTCCGTTAACCCGGATGATGTGTTCACCCGTCTGTGATGGATCCGCCGCGGTCATTGTCTGTTCAAAAAAAATCGCAGAAAAAGTTACGACGACGCCGATCTGGATTGCCGCCTCGGTTGTGGGAAGCGGCCGCATCAGTGATGATATCGGCGACACCCTTACCCGTCGCCTGGCCCCCCAGGCGTATGAATCATCCGGTATCGGCCCCGAAGATATCGATGTGATCGAAGTGCATGATGCCACAACCCCGTCGGAGATCATATCGCTGATTGAACTCGGCCTTGTTCCCGGTGAAGATGCACCGGCATGGATCGACAATGGTGATCTGGATATCAACGGCCGACTGGCATCCAACCCCTCGGGGGGGCTCACATCCAAGGGTCATCCTATCGGGGCCACGGGGCTGGGGCAGATCCACGAAATTGTCCATCAGCTCAGGGGAAGCGCTGGCAAACGTCAGGCAATCAGCCCCAACGTCGGCATGACCCACAACGGGGGCGGCATTTTAGGGGTCGATGCAGCGGCCATGGCGCTTCATATTTTGAAGCGATAGGGAGACAACGGGATGAAAACAACAAACCGCCAATACTGGAATATGGAAGTTGAACCCCGGCTGAATACACCTGAGATGAAAAAACTTCAGCTGGCGAAGCTCAAAAGCGCACTGAAATGGCAATATGAAAACACACCCTTTAACCGCAAGCGCTTTGAAAAAGCCGGTGTCACCCCTGATGACATTCGGTCCTTTGAGGATTTTGCCGCCGCCATCCCGCCCGTCGGTCAGGCGGAAATCCGTGAGATCATAACCGAAGTGGGATTTGACATGGACAAACTGATGATCGAGCTTTTCGGTCAAAAGCGGTTTGACGATCTCTATCTGCTGACCACCACATCCGGCACCACCGGTATCCCGACGCCCTATCCCAATTTTAACGCCTCCATTGCAGACGCTCAGGAAATCATGTGCAGGGCAGCCTGGAGGATGGGTGTGCGCCCGGGTGACCGCATCGGATTATGCTTCGGACTGTGCATGCACGCGGCCGGAACCCCCCAGGTGCTGTGGTATAAAAATTTCCCGGGGATTATGATCATCCCCATCGGCGCCGAGGCGGGAACGGAAAAAATCCTGCAGTTCATACAGCTCTTCAAGGTCAATGTGTTCACCGGCACCCCTTCACTGGCACTGCACCTGATTGAACGCTGTCCCGAGGTACTTAACATGCCGATTAAAAATCTCGGCATCAAAACCCTGATACTCGGAGCTGAGCCGGGGGCAGGTATCCCCGAGATCCGCCGGAAACTGGAGAGCGAATTCGGTGCTCAAGTCTTTGATGCCGGCGCGGGATACGGCTGTTCCTGTGACCACGATCTTTATCAGGGAATGCACTGGCTGGCCGATGATTATGCCCATTACGAACTGATTGATCCGGAAACCAAGGCCCCGGTTCCTCTGGAAAACGGGGCCACCGGTATCATGGTGGGAACCTCCCTGAATCCGAAAGGGGCGGTCTGGTTCGACATGCGGTTTACTATGATGGATATCCATCAGGTTTTCACGGACCCTTGCCCCTGCGGTAACAGTGGTTTTCGATATAAAATCGTGGGCCGGGCCGATGACATGCTGAAAGTCAAGGGTGTACCGGTTTATCCGGCATCCATTGAAGGGGTGATTCATTCAATGCCGGAGCAGCTCACCGGCGCCTTTCGTATCATTCTTGATGAACCGCCACCCAGGATCGTTCCTCCCATGAAACTGAAGGTGGAATATACACAGGGCACCCACAAGGCGGATTTGCCAAGGATTGAACAACAGCTTTCAGACAACATGCACGCCATTTTAAAAATTCGGCCGGTCATTACCTGGTTGAAACCCAACACCCTTGAGCGGAGCGACAAAAAAACGCAGTTTCTTGAAAAAACCTATGAGGAATAAAGAAAACTGAAAGAGGAAACGCCATGTTTTCCACAGACATCAAATTCGGCCTCTTCGCCGCTGGGCCCGACTTGGTAGCCACGATTCCGGCACTGGGCAAACTCGACAGATACTGTCCGGCTTACATTAGGACCGCTGAGGATGCTCAAGGTATTGCCAGAGGGTTTGCCCGCAAAGAAATGCTGCCGAAGGTTCTTGAAATTGATGAAAAATGCAGTAAGGATCCCCGGTATTTCGATTGGAATCTCTGGAAAAAGGCCAACGACATCAAACTGAACATCTCCCCGATTCCGGAAAAAATGGGTGGTCTGGGGTGGAACGCACTTGCCAATGCAGCACTTGTAGAAGAACTGGCCAGCGTGTGCCTGGCATCGGCCAGCAACATCACCTTCAATACCTTCGGCCTTTTGGGCGCCATGGTGGAATGCCGGACCGGCGTCGTCATGAAGATCATCCATGAGATGGTCGATGCCCAGAAAAAAGGAAAACCGCTGTTCTGGTCCTGGGCCATTACGGAGCCTTCCGCCGGAACGGACATGGAAGACGGTCGGGCCATGGCGACGATGCGGCCGTCCACCCGTGCAAAAAAGGTACCCGGTGGCTTTACGATCAACGGAAGAAAGTGTTTTATCACCAACGGCAGTCTCGCCCATTACGTGATTGCCAATATCCCCTTTGATATGTCTGTTCCCAGAGAGTCCATGGCTACCTTCCTGATCCCAACCGACACCAGGGGGTTTTCCGTCGGGACCGTCGAGCGGAAATGCGGCCAGAAGGCAAGTCAGACCGCGGAAATCGTCTTTGAAGATGTCTTTGTACCCGAAGAAAACCTCTGGGAACCCCCCGGCCGGGGCTTGCGACATACCCGTGAAATTCTTTCGATTACCCGGGGGTTTATTGGGGTTGCCGGACTGGGATTGGCTCGTGGTGCACTTACCCAGGCCATTACTTTTGCCAGCCAGAAAAAAATCCGTGATCACCGGTTGATTGATGAAGAATGGGTTCAGTTTATTATTGCAGATCTGCTAAAAAGAATCATGACCGTCAGACATGCCTGCTACAATTTCGCCATTGCCTTAGATACCTATCATCTGTGGCGCATGTTTGAAGCTGTGCCCATCAGGACATCTTTAAAAATCCTGCCGCAAAATTTTCTCCTCAGCACATCACTGCGGGCACTAGCCCAAAGAGCAATAATCGATAAAGCCGGTACCTTTTATAAAAATAGACTGGTCACCGATGAAACGGTAGAATCCTTTGTCAAGCATGGATCGGCTGTTAAAGTGGCTGGTACCGATCTTGCGGTTAACGTAATAAACCGCGTGGCGGATATTGTGGGACTTGAAGGGATGTCCCGAAGGCATGGCATCGAAAAATTTTTCCGGGACGCGAAAATCACACAGATTTACGAGGGCACCAATCAGGCAAACCGAATCGATCTGTTTGAGAATGAGATAAGTCCGCTAATCTGACACAAAGATATGGGGCGCTCCATGGCAGAAGAGATCATCGATAAAATCATAGACGAATGTCGCAAATTCGCCGTCAATGAGATCCGCGAACCATCCCTTCGGGCGGATCTGTCGTCAGATACCGACTGGGTTGTGCGGGTCTGGGAAAAGAGCGGTCAATTGGGTCTGCCCTTTCTCCCGATTCCGGAATATTTTGACGGTGCCGCATGCTCTCCTCTTGAATGCGCGTTGATCCTGGATCTTCTTGCCGAAGAATGTGCGGGTATCGCTTCGGTCTATGCACATCATTTTACCGCCTGCATCGCACTGCTGATGGCCGACGACAACCATCAAAAGAGGTTTTCCCCCGATCATACCGATAAAAAGGGGCTGCCGGTCATCTTTTCGGTAATTTTTCCGCAGGAATCCAACGATAATAGCCTTTGGTGTATTAAAAATAATGATCACCTCATTATAAAGGGCACATCTCAGATCACCGGTGGTATCGTACTGGCGGATGGTTTTGTGATGTTTTTAAACGATGCCCGTGATTTAGATAAATTATACTGCCTCTGGGTGGATCGATCGGCAAAAGGGGTGACAACCGGCGAGCCGCTCCAATTACCGGGGTTGAAGGTTACCACCTTTGGAAGGCTCCACTTTGATGACGCAGTGATAGCGCATGAAAATATCATTGCCTGTGGCCAGACCGCCCCCAAAATGCTAAGGGCCGCGCAATCCATTTATTACGGATTCATCGGTGCCCTTGCCATCGGCGCAGCCCGAGGAGCATTTCAGAAAGCAATGAAATATGCGAAAGAGAGGTATCAGTTCGGCAAACAGATTGTCCAGCATCAGGAAATCCAGCGCATGCTGGGCACTATGCACGTGAATATTACTGTCGGCACGGCTGCATACCGTCAGGCTTTTGAAGATCAAAGAGTAAAATTCTCCTTTGTAGTGCCAGAGGCCATTTCGGCAAAAATATTCTGTACCGATGCGGCAATTGAAATTGCCATGGATGCCATCCAGATTCATGGAGGATATGGGTACATGCACGAGTACGGGATCGAAAAAATCATGCGGGACGTAAAAATGCTTCAACTTCTTGGGGGGACAAATCCATTTTTAGAAGTCCATCAAATTGCCGATAATATCTAATCTGATGAAGAAAAGCCTTTTTACAAAGCAGGAATTAACAGAACTTGCCACTCCCTATCACAAGCGGATTGAGGCGTGCCTTCGTGCTCGGGATATTGACGGAGCCATTGCGTTGACAGACGAAATGGCTGGATCGCAAATCATTCTGCACGATTTTCTTGCTTCGAGCTGTACCGTATTATGGAGCTGGATCGGTGACCGATTCGGTGAAGATGCCATTGATCCCATGTTCCGGTATGTCTTCGCACGTGCCGCGAAACGGCAGTTTTTTGATGCCGCCGGTGCGCAGGTTATGCCCCATTTATCGGTTTATCTTCTGGCCAAGTCCTGGCGGGCACACAGCTGTTCGGGTAGAGGGGAACATCCGGGTAAATTCTTCATTACTGAAGATAACGATAAATTCACCTTTCATCTGAATCCCTGCGGGAGTGGATTACGCCTTTGGAAGAATGGGTGGTACGCCCCTGGTGCAGGAGGAAAACTCTCGGAAAACAGTCATCCCTGGACATATAATCGTAAACATTTTCCCTATTACTGCATCCATTGCCCCTTTTTAAATGAAATTCTTCCCTACGAATCGACCTACGGTGCCCTGCTGTGGCCGGTCGATCCCCCCGCCGATGATTCGGACACCTGCGCCTGGCATATTTACAAGGACCCGAACAATATTCCGTCACAGTATTACGACCGGGGGGGATTAACCAAAAAAACTGTCAAAACCGGACCGTACCCGGCGCATAAAAAAACTTTTTTTACGAAAAATGAACTTTTACAAATGGCCCGTCCCCTGACCGATCAGATCATTGAGAAATTGGGGGCCGGTGACGTAACAGCTGCGCTCAAACTTTGCCGGTCCGTAAAAGATGAGTTCCTGGTGCTCCATGATCTCTATGTCAACATGGTGGCATCCACCCTCTCCTATATTTTCGAGATGAACGGCGAGGCGGCGGTGGGCGATGCCCTGGCACATCAATACGATCTGTGTACAAACCGTCAAATGGTAAAACCGATTGCCACGATGCCCGTCAAAGAGAAAGTATCCTTTCTGGCCAATTACATTTTCGGCACCGACAATTGCAACGGCTCGGGTTACTACCCCGGAAAATTAAAGCTTGATGAAACAGACAGGGATATTATCTTTACCTTGAATCCCTGTGGCAGCGGCGGGCGCCTCCTGAGGGCCGGTACATACAAGCCTTTGGGTAAATTTCAAAAATGGAGGGAAGGCATTGAAACCGGATTCATTACTTTTTTATCACATCATCTCCCCCTGCCGGAAGCGCTTGTCCGGTCAGTTTTTCCACTGATTGTCACCCACTTCGCCCAGCGAAAACCCTTTGGATTGGGAAAAACCGTCAAGCCGCAAGCCTGGTCATTCAATCGAAGAGAAATCCCTTATTTTTGCTGCCAGTGCGGCATGATTCAGAATAAAATGGACGCTGATCACTTCCGTATTGTTCCTCCAATAGAGGGAGGCGATGCCTGCCTCTGGAAACTGAAGAAGTGAATTACCCCGCCTGAAGTGACGTGAGGTCTTCCCGCGACAGAAAAAGAGTGGCACTTTTCCTGATCGCCACGTATTATGTATATGTTTTTTCAGGCCGCACCCCATTATAAAGGGGGAATCGAAGGGGGAAGGTGAGAGAGATGAGAAAAAGAGTTGCCCTAATTCTATCGTTGACTGTTGCCTTTTTCGTCTTTTTGTGCGGTTCACTCTGGGCAACGGATGTGGAGGATCTCGTCAGGGAGGCCATCAATTATTACCGGGGAGAGGCCTCCTTTTCGACGGTCGATATGACGATTCACCGTCCCGGCTGGGAGAGAACGCTCACCATCAAAGCGTGGACAAAGGGGCAAAAGGACAGTCTCTTTACCATCGTGGCACCGCCGAAGGATAACGGAAACGGTACCCTGAAACGGGGCAAGGAGATGTGGATGTTTAATCCCAAGGTAAATCGTGTCATCAAACTTCCCCCTTCCATGATGTCCCAGTCCTGGATGGGATCTGACTTTTCGAACAACGATCTGGCGAAATCCGACAGCATTATCGAGGATTATACCCACGAGATAACGGGGACGGAGACCCATGACGGCAAGAAGGTCTACGTGATTACGTCGATGCCGAAGCCCGGCGCTCCCGTTGTCTGGGGCATGCAGAAACTGATGATTCGGGAGGACTTCATCTTTCTGTCTCAGGAATTCTACGACGAAGATCTCCTGCTCGTCAAGGCGATGACGGGTAGGGAGATTCAAATGCTGGGAGGAAAGCTCTTTCCACGGATATGGACAATGCAGAAAATCGATACTGAAGATGAATATACGGTGCTTGACTACGGGGAGATCGTCTTTATGGAAAGCCTTCCCGATGATCTCTTTACGATCTCTTCATTAAAAAATCCAAGGAGGTAGCCCTTTGTCGATCGAGATCAAGATGGTATGGCGAAACATATGGCGAAATCCGAGAAGGTCGATCCTCACCGTCCTCGCCATCGTCTTTGCCACCATGCTTCTCGTTTTTATGCTCTCCTGGCAGTTTGGCTCCTACGATACGATGATCAATACGGCGGTTAAGGTTCACACGGGCCATGTGCAGGTTCAGGCAGAGGGATACCACGACAGGATGGATATCTGGCGAGTCGTGCCCGATCCGGATGCCCTCTCGCGAGTTCTCGGGGAGATTCCGGAGATTGAGACTACCACCGTTCGCGCAAATGCCTTTTCCCTCGTCTCTTCGGAAGACAGGACCTATGGAGTACTCCTGATCGGAATCGACCCCGAAAAAGAGGCGACGGTTTCCACGTTGCAGAAACTCATACGGCGGGGTGAATACCTCGGGAAAAACGATAGCAATGCGGCTCTGGTTGGTGAGCTACTCGCCGAAAATCTCAAGGTCGATATAGGCGACGAACTTGTCATATTGGGTCAGGGCCGTGACGGTTCCGTCGCGGCCTCGGTTCTCACGGTGAAGGGGATATTTTCATCGGGCGAGGATAGCTTCGATCGAAGCTCCGTCCATATGCCCCTCGGATATTTCCAGGATGTCTTTTCCATGCGCGGTGCCGTCCATGAAGTCGTGATCCTGGGCAGATCCCTCGATGCCGTGGAAGCGATAAAGGGGAAAATAAAAAGGAGAATCAGAATCGTGGACGACCACGCCAAAATGGTCGTTCTCGACTGGATGGAGCTTATGCCCGGTCTGGTTCAGTCGATCAAGATGGACCTGGTGAGTGCCCTGATCATGTACGCAATTCTCATCGTCGTGGTTGCCTTCAGTATCCTGAACACCTTTCTGATGGCTATCTTCGAGAGGACCAGGGAATTCGGAGTGCTCATGGCCATGGGGACCACTCCGGGAAGGCTCATGAAGTTCCTCATGTATGAGTCGGTGACGATTACACTTATCGGTATAGTCCTGGGGATCATTGGTGGGAGTCTGTTTACATGGTATTTTCAGGTGCATGGTATTATGATTTCGGGGGCGTCGGAATTTCTGAGTCAATACGGTCTGCCCGAAAGAATGTATCCAAAGCTCTCGATCCTTTCAATTGGCCTGGGAGCGGGGATCGTCCTTGTTATCACTCTTCTGACCGCCCTCTATCCCGCCCTCAAAGTGCGTCGTTTGCGGCCCGTCGAGGCGATAACGGCGGTGTGATTGGAGTCTATCTATGTATCTTCAGCTGGCATGGCGAAATATCTGGCGGAATCCCCGGCGAACCATTGTCATTATGACAGCCGTCGTGATCGGTGTCTGGGCGATGATTTTTCTCGGTGCATTGATGCGCGGTGTTTCCGCCCAGATGGTGAAAAACGGAATCGCGACGCTGACCGGCCATATCCAGATACATCAACGGGGTTTCAGAAACGATCCCGTTATTGAAAACAGCATCCACGAGCCGGAAATGGTGGAAGCCCTGCTTGCCCAGTACCTTTCCTCAAATGCCCTGTGGTCTTCCCGTGTCCGTGTCGATGCCATTGCGAATAATGCTCGACACACTGGCGGTGTGACCCTTGTGGGAATCGATCCCGAGCGCGAGGCGGCAATTTCATTTATCGCGCAGGCTGTGGTCGAAGGGGACTATCTCATCCCCGGCGATCAATACGGGATCATCGTGGGGCAGGCTCTTCTTGATAAATTTGAGACGAAGCTGGGCCGCAAACTGGTTCTCATGTCACAGGATAGAGACCGTGACATTGCTTCGAGAGCCTTCAGAATAGGGGGTGTTTTCAGGGCCGAGATGGAGGCCACCGAAAAGCAGTTTGTCTTCATTACAAAGGAGGCGGCGCAGGAGATGCTGAAGATGGGAAGCGACATTTCAGAGATATCAATATTGCTCGCCGATTACAAAGATGCGGAGGGTGTTGCCGATGATCTGAAGGAGGTAATCCCTGCCGATTCCTATGAAGTCGAGACGTGGTGGGAACTCCTTCCCCTTGTCACGGCGGTTCTCACGATGTACGACTGGTTTATCTACATCTGGTACTTGGTGATTTTTATCGCCATGGGGTTCGGCATCGTGAATACGATTCTCATGGCCGTCTTCGAACGTATACGGGAATTTGGACTCTTCCGGGCACTGGGGATGAAGCCGCTGTGGATTGTACGGGAGGTGCTGACGGAATCGTTCTTTCTCCTGACGCTCGGCATGATCATTGGAAGCGGACTCGGTCTTCTCAGTGTCTATGCCCTCGCCGATACCGGCATCGACCTTTCCGCACTTTCCGAGGGACTCGAATTTGTCGGCATGTCACGGGTAATCTATCCGGTTATTATTATTAAAGATGTTGTTGCGGCTAACCTCGTTGTCCTTGTCCTGGGTATAGTCGTCAGTGCCTATCCGGCGATCAAGGCCGCCAGATTTACACCGGTGGAGGCGATGGCCCGTACCTGAGGGCGTAACAGGGGAGACGCTTGATGAACATAGTGGAATGCAGGGATGTACAAAAGATTTATCGACAGGGAAAGGTTGAAGTCCATGCCTTACGGGGGGTGAGCCTCTCCATTGAGAAGGGAGGCTTTCTTGCCCTTGCGGGACCTTCCGGATCGGGAAAGACGACAATGTTGAACATTATCGGTGGTCTCGACTATGCCGATGCGGGGAGTATATCCGTCAACGGCAATCAGATCGACCGGATGAACCAGACCGAACTTGCGAATCTCAGGCTTCACAATATCGGGTTCGTGTTTCAGGCCTATAATCTGATCCCGGTGCTTTCAACCATGGAAAATGTGGAGTTTGTCATGCTCCTGCAGGGTGTTTTGCCGGCGGAGCGGCGGGCGAGGGCGACGTCCATTCTGGACGATGTCGGGCTTGCGGGACTCTACCATAGGCGGCCGGCCGAACTCTCGGGAGGACAGCAGCAGCGCGTTGCCGTTGCCAGGGCCATTGTCTCGAATCCCTCGATCGTCCTGGCCGACGAACCGACGGCAAACCTTGATTCAAAATCCGGCGAGGGACTGCTGGAGATGATGCGGGAGATGAACGAGACGAAAGGCGTGACCTTTATCTTTTCGACTCATGACAGGATGGTGATGGACTTTGCGAGGCGACTTGTCCAGGTCAGGGACGGTCTGGTGGCCGAGGACCGGGTAAAGGAATGATTCCGTCGTGAGAACATTAGTCATAACCCCCCTGATAATTTTATACTATCTGCTGGTCCTGTGGCTTGCCTTTGGAAGGATCGGCGTTACGGTTGTATGGGCAGAAGAGAGCATCGCATCGGCCGAATCGACATATTTGCATCGCTACCTCGGTGACATTGAGGCGGAATGGGGTGGTTATGTGAAGTGCCGCGGTATCGTTTCGAAGCCCGACGATGAATCCTTCTATCGGTTTGTGGGGACGGAGACCTCCTATGACGGGAGTGTCGAAGGCCGCCTGAAAAACCGGCTCTATCTCGGTCCAGTTCTCTATCTCGATACGCACTATGAGATGGTTCTCACCGGCGGTGACAGGCGGAGGAAGGAGCGGAAACTGGAGCGGCTCTTCGCGGGTCTTTTCAAAGAAGGTTCCATAGTACCAGACGTGGAGGACGATCGAAGATTGATGGATCTCACCAAGGTGATATCCGATGACAACGATTTTATACTCTATCACCGGCTGGATCGTTTTTCCCTGACGCTTCAGAAACAAAGGTGCGTCTTTCGTCTCGGACGGCAGGCCGTCACTTGGGGAAATGGATTTCTCTTTAACCCGATGGACCTCTTCAACCCCTTTGCGCCCACCGATATCGAGCGGGAATACAAGGTGGGGGACGATATGGCCTCGGTGCACTATTCCCTGGGACGGTCGTCTGATCTGCAGTTTCTCTATGTGCCGAGGCGTGATCCCTCGACGGGAGGCCTTGAAAGTAAGGAGAGTTCTCTCGCGGGAAAGGTTCACTTCGGGAAGAATACAACCGAGTTTGACATCATGGCGGCACGCCACTTTGAAGATGATGTTCTGGGTATGGGGGCTTCCGGGTATCTGGCGGATGCGGCATGGCGCCTCGATGCCACCTGGACCTTCCTTGATGAAAAAAGCGATGAGAGCGATTTCCTCTCTCTTACCGCAAATATAGATTATTCCTGGGCTTGGTGGAAAAAGAATTTTTATGGCTTTGTAGAGGTTTTTTACAATGGCCTCGGTGACGACACCTATTTTGATACGCTTGTCGATGAAGACGTTGCCGAGCGTCTCGACCGCGGAGAACTATTTACCCTGGGTCGCATCTATATGGCGGGACATATGAGGATGGAGATCCATCCGCTGGTGAACCTCTTTGTGACGGTAATCACCAATTGTGATGATCCCTCAGGAATATTCCAGCCCCGTCTTACCTGGGATGTTACCCAGGATCTTCAGTTTACCTGTGGTGGCAATATATTCTTTGGGAAGGAAGATACAGAGTACGGTGGTTTGAGAATAGCGTCCACGGATATCCTGATCAAATCACCAGAGAGTGCCTATCTGTGGTTTGCCTATTACTTCTGACGGTCTCGCAAAAAGCAGAACATGTTATTGCTATTGTCTATCGTCTACCCCTTCTCTCCTCATTAGGTGTGGGATGAACTCTTGTAGTAACCAACTGGTGTTATAGAGGGATTCCCTTTTTAGAGGATGCAAACTCGAGAGCTGCTACATTTATCAGGCCATAATGAGCCGATAAATCGGCGGGCTACAAAGAAGCTTTTTTATCAGGTCATCAACGTGAGAACAATTCCTTCTGTTCGTAAGGCCAGAGGTGTTCCTTGTCGAGGATGTGTAAAACCGACCACCTTTTTTTCTCAAGCTCACGGGCGATAAAACGGCGGTGACAGTCCCAGGGTGAACGCTCGGCACAGCAGAGGGCCGAAGGTGTTTTGCGGGCCAGCTTTTCCAGTCGGGAGAGACCATATTTGAAATCTTCCGATCTGGTATAGGTATCGTAACTGCCGGAGCGAAAGCCGCCCAGGATATCGCCCATCCACTGATACCCTATACCCTTTCCGGAGAGCGAAGATTTGAGGTTTTCCCTGTTGAAGTGGATAAATCTGCTTTTCGGAAGACTCCTCACATCGATGATGAACTTGATTCCCCAATGGGTCAGCACGGCAATAAATTCCTCGATTGTCTGATTGCTGGTTCCTATGGTGTGAATAGCGCTGAATCTATTCATATGTTCGGGGTCCTCGGTTTTGCGTCACAATGCCGGTGTCGAAAGATATCTGTGATAGGGAAAGATGAGGCAAACGATTACCGCCCCTTCCATTCCGGTTTTCGCTTTTCCAGAAATGCACTTACCCCTTCGCGGGCATCGTCGGTCATGCATAACCGTGCAAATACCTCGTCAGCGAGGGCAAATTTCTGGCGGAAGGTCATGTCCATCATTTCATAGTAGAACTTTTTCCCGAGCCGGACCGCCACGGGGCTTTTGTCGATGAGTTTTGCCGCAAAGGCACGCGTTTCCTCGTCGAGTTCTTCGAGTGGGACAACTCTATTGATAATCCCGAGATTGTTCGCCTCTTCTGCATCGATCATGTCCCCGCTTAAAAGCATTTCCAGGGCCTTCTTTTTACTGAGTGAATAGCTGAGCGGTATAATGGGACCGGTGCAGAGAAGCCCCACATTGATCGCCGAGGTGCCGATCTTTGTTCCTTCCGCCACGATGGCAAAATCCGCCGCCGCCAGAATACCCGCACCATTCGCTACGGCGAATCCGTGAATGGAAGCAATGACCGGTTTTCCCATGGAGGCGATGGTCATATTCATCTCGTTCATGAGGTTGATCCATGCGTGGTATTCGGAGGCTGTTTTGCCCTCGAACTCGCTGACATCTATCCCCGTGGAGAAGGCCTTCCCCTCGCCTTTGACTACAACGACCCGGATTTCTTCGTCTCGTTCCATCTGAATCAGGGCCTCGCTCAGTTCCCTCGCCATTGTCGAACTGAAGGTGTTGAACTGTTTCGGGCGATTGAGAGAAATCGTACCGATCTGATCGTTCTTTCCGGTGAGGAGCGTTTCAAACAACATGGGTAATATCCCCTTTCGTCGATAGTGTTATTTCCGATCTCCGGCCCGGGTCCCTGAGGGGCACGACGGGGGATCAGATTTTTTGCATCAGAAAAATGACATTTTCCGCCCCGGCGAGTCAATCGATTTTTGAAAAACCTTGATAAAATGTCCTGATAAGGCTATTAATTTTCAGAAAGTCTGCTGCTGAAACAAGCGAAGGCCCTGGTCTTCGTCAGGGGTTCGAGTCAAAAAGGAGGCGCAGTGATATCACGGATAGACCATGTATCAATTGCCGTAAAAGAAGAGGAGCATGAGAAGGCGGTACATTTCTTCAGGGACATCCTCGGAGCGATTCCCGGTGCGGGCTTTAACGATAGGGAGATGAACTTTTACTGGCATATCTATTCCCTGGGCGACCTCTCGCGGATTGAGATTATGAAACCCACGGGCGAAGACAGCTTTCTCGCAAACTTCTTGAAGGATAAAGACGGTGGTGTGCACCATATTACACTTGAAACCCCCGACATTTACGAGGCAAAGAAGATTCTGGAAAGGCACCAAATCCCCTATTTTGGTTTTCACGATATGGGGGAAATCTGGAAAGAACTCTTCATCCATCCCCGGTATGCCTTTGGTGTCCTGATCCAGATTGCCGAGTTCCGTCCCGACGACTGGGTCGACGAGTCCGTAAAGTTTCCCCCCGGTAAAAAGTTCTCCATCGAAAAAAGGGGCGATAGGTGCAGGTTGACCCTCGCCCACCCCGGCGGAAAGGTAACGGTCGATCTGACAAAGGACGAGACAAAAAGGCTTGCCGAAGAGTTGGGTCTCATTTGCTGGGAATTACACTGATTGAGACCCATTGAGGGCATTATTTCAATACCTGCAATCGGTCTTGTAACACTGGGTATATTTTACTATGGCTTTATCACGATTCAATATTATGGTCTTCCGTTTCACGCTCGTTGCGACGTTCCTCATTATTACCTCTCTTGCAACGACCCATATCCAGTATCCCGTGATAGAAGATATTCACGATAAAGCGGGTCACCTTCTGGCCTTCTATGTGCTGGCGCTTTTGACAGATTTTTCCTTTCCCGGCAGTCGGCTGAATCTTCCCAAAACAGCTCTCTTGCTGGGCTATGGTTTGTTGATCGAAATCATTCAGTACTTCCTGCCGGGCCGTTTGTGTTCGGTCTATGACCTCACTGCCGACGCCCTTGGCATCATGATCTACTGGGGCTCTTTCCCCGCCCTCAAATATGTGCCTCTCCTCCGGCGTCGCTGGAAGAGCGAACACTATTCCTAATATATTCAGATAGAGGACTATTGTATCTTGGTTTTACCTGCCATAAAATCCCGCTATAGTATGTGAGCGGTGTTTATGATTGTTGGGACAGAAGTATGTGCCCTATTTCACTATGGTTTCTCAGTGCGCTCCCTGGGCACTGAATTCCCGCATTTCGGAGGCCCCTATGTAGAGGAGGGTGGCGTCGACCCTGTTTCTTGAGCCCAGCTTTTCAAAGATGTTTCGTACATGGGTCTTGACTGTTTCGGTACTGATGAAGAGACGTTCGCCTATCTCTTCGTTCGTGAGGCTTCTGGATAGAAGGTCCAGCAGTTCATGTTCCCTTTTCGTGAGAAGTGACAGCTTGTCCATATCCTCCGGCGACGGCGACCTGAGTTCCCCCTCCGCCTCGCTGTAGTAGCGGGAAAATTCATCGAATACTCTACCGACGAGTTTTGCTCCCATCCAGATCTCTCCCGCCGCAACGACTCTTATGCATTTTGTTATGAACTCGGATGAAATATCACCCTTGACGAAGAATCCCCGAATTCCCTCCTTCACCATGCGGAATATTTCCTCCTCTAAGTAGCGCTCGCCCATCACGACAACGCGGGTATCGGGCATTTTTGTCCTCACCTTTACGAGTGTTTCCAGGTTCAAGGCCGCCAACTCTTTGAGTAGGTTGAAGCTGATGAGGATCAGATCGATCCGCTCCGCTGTTTTGTATATGAGCTCTATGTTACTCTTGATATCGAATCGCACATCCACGATCTCGATATCGGAGGTCGCCCCCATGATTTCTTTCAGATTTTCCACAAAGGCGCTGTCCCTGTCGAAGATGACGACCCGTATCTTGCGTCCCTTGGCCTGTTTCTTTTTTTCCATCATGTAGCGGCGAGACATTTCTTCAAAGAGCCTGACAACAAAGGCGTTTTCTATCCACATATCGCCGTCTAGGACCACCCGTATGCATTTCGTGATAAGGCCCGGAGACGTCTCCCTGAGAAAGAAACCCCGTATTCCTTCGTTTATCATACGGTACATTTCCTCATCGGCGTATCGCTCGACCATCACGATAAGCCTGGTCTGGGGCATTTTCTCTCTCAGTTTCAGGAGAGCCCAGGCATCGCTGGCAGCAGCTTTCTTGAGAATGTCAAAGCTGACGAGGATAACATCCGGTGCCGATTTGATTTTTTTTATCAGAGCCGCCGCACTCGGCAAGTCCATACCCACATCGATAATCTTCAACCCTGGATCACTTTCCACGGCATCTTTGATCTGTTTGAGAAATTTTCCTTCCTTTTCAAAGATAACTACGCTCGTTGTCCGCTCTTCGGTCTTTTTCTCATTTTTCATAGGAATCTCCTCAATTACGGAAAGCTGTGAAGCATGAATCTGTCATTTCTATCCGGGGTCTATGTCCCAGATAGCGTAGGTGGGGGAGGATTGACCCTCCCTGATCTGGGCTGCATTTTCGCTATACGGGTAGGAGCGTTTCTACTAACACCTCTTGCTGACAAATGGTGCCCCTACCCCATGTACGGTGAGATACTCTTTTTTACAGATGTTCACTGCCGCGTTACCCCTCTCCTTTCGTAACCCTCCAGTGAGACGAGGGGTCCTTAACTTTTCATTACAGAAGACAGACACGATCTTGATTGTGTCGGAGAGGTGACACGGTATTACGTAAATCTCTTTTATATTATTTTTGTCACTTGTCAAGAATTTATCGTGCAATCGAGGTGGTTTACGTTAAATGATGCCGGATGGTGCTCTCCCTGCGGTCGATAATCAATTATTTCAGGTGCGGGCAGAAGCAATGAGTCCACAACCGACGTGCTGGTATATTGATCCAATATTTCTCTGGTGTATGGTGATCCTGTGTGGAGAGACAGGGGAGGTCCTTCTGAAGAATAGAAAATCTGTCTGAAAAATCAGAACACGATACTCTGGGAAGAAATACCCCGCCGTGGAGGGCGGCGGGGTAAAAATTTTGATTTAACAAACAGTTGTCAATCTAAACATCGGTATCATGAAGAGGTTTTTCCAAAATCACTGAACCCGGTACCGCTGATAGCATGATTGCGTCGTGATCGATTAAAAATCGGGGAGTGATGCCTCGGTTTCTCCTTCCGGGAGGGGAACGACAATCACCGGCTTGTTGGCTCGGCGAAGCACCCGTTCCGCGACACTTCCCAATAAGGTATGGCTCATGAATCCCTTCCCGTGAGTTCCCATGACAATAACGTCGCAGGCGCATTTTTTCAACTTTGAGAGGATCTCGTCTACAGGATATCCCTCGACTACTTCAATCTTAACGCGCTCATCGACCACTTCCGGTCGATCGGCAAGTTCCCTGTCACGAAAGATCTCAAGCTTTTTCTTGGTGCGCTCCATGGATTCTGCCATGATTCTTTTATGATGACCCTCGTCTTTCGTTGCGAGGTAATACTCAACAAATGCCTCCTGAGCCGGTGGCAGCTTTTCGACAACGTGTAGGAGGTATATCTCAGCATTGTGATTCTTGGCCAGGTCTGCCGCATAACGAAAGGCATATGCAGAGTTTTCTGACAGGTCTGTTGCATAAAGAATCCTATTGATCGTTAGCGTCATAATAGTTCTCCTTTCTTGTTCTGCCTGAGCAAAAGCTCATTAAAACCCCTGTTAGTTATATGTTATACCTGATAAGTTGAAACTACATCCCAGGCTTTAGCGCTTTCTGCGCTGCTTCTCTGCTCTCGTACATATGGGGTATCAATTTCTTTTCCGCGAGGGCCTCACCAATTTTCATCCGGGCAAAGGCGCTTGTCGAATACCGTGTGGTGTTGATATAGAAATCCTCCACAATCCCCTTTACCATTTCGGTGTATTCATCGATAAGATCCGGCAGGATATTAAAATTGTCATAGTTGACAACGGTATAGACCTTCTTGCCGACCGGTTCCAAACTTTTCCTCACGGTGTCGTCTATTACTCTGATCTGCTCGCTTGATTTTACCTGATAGCCTTCGAAGTTGACAAAGAAGAGGTTCTCATCGGCATAATAGGTCAATCGCTCTTCCAGGGGTATACTCAAGAGGTCATCTTCCAGGCCCATTGGTTCCGGATTGAATATCCTTTCATCCATCAAGCGTGGTTCCTTGACAATCGGTTTGAACTCCATCAAAGCAAGAATATCTCTTTCGAGATCAATTCCTGGGGCGATCTCGATAAGCTCCAACCCTCCTTTTCTTAAGGCGAAGACGCATCGCTCAGTCACATACCGGACGTACTGATCCTGCCCTGCACTGTATTTTCCGCCGAAGGTCATATGTTCAACCTTCTCCACAAACTTTTTGGTTTTGCCCTCCTGATCGATGCAGAGTTTGTTGTCACTCACGGAAATTTTCAACCCACCGGCAGTGAAGGTGCCAACAAATATGCACTTTTTCGCTGCCTGACTGATATTGATGAATCCGCCGCATCCGGCAAGACGCGGCCCAAACTTGCTGACGTTGACATTGCCGTCCCTGTCCGTCTCTGCCATTCCAAGACAGGTGATATCGAGCCCGCCACCGTCATAGAAATCGAACTGATAGGGTTGGTCAATAAGACAATCGGTGTTGGTAGCCGCACCGAAGTTTAATCCCCCGGCTGGCACCCCGCCTATGACGCCGGGCTCGGCGGTAAGAGTAAAATAACTGATTATTTTTTCTTCGTTAGCGATATTGGCGACTCCCTCGGGCATTCCGATTCCCAGATTTGCAATATCATTAGCTTCCAGCTCAAAGGCTGCCCGTCTGGCAATGATTTTCCGTGCATCCATTTCCATGGGGGGCATAGAGAGCAGTGGAATCTTTGTCTCGCAACTGTAGGCGGGGTTGTAGACCTCTGCAAAGGTCTGCCAGTGGTTTTCGGGACGGGCAACGACGACGCAATCAACGATGATGCCCGGTATCTTGACGTTTCGGGCATTCAATGTTCCCTTTTCAGCAACCCTCTCAACCTGTGCTATAACATAGCCACCGGAGTTTCGTGCGGCCATCGCGATCGAAAGATTTTCGTTCGTCAATGCCTCTTTTTCCATGCTGATATTGCCGTCGGTGTCTCCCGTTGTTCCCCGGATTATTGCAACATTGACGGGAGGGAGCTTATAGGAGAGATATTCTTTTTCATCAAAAACGATAAGCTCGACGATTTCCTCCGTTGTTATTTTATTGATCTTTCCACCGTCATTCCTCGGGTCCACGAAGGTCCCCAGGCCTATCGTGGTGATAGTACGCGGTTTGTGGGCGGCAATGTCTCTGAACATGTGAGAGATGACCCCCTGAGGAAAATTATAGGCGATAATCTTGTTTTCAATGGCCATTTTCCCAAGCTTTGGTGCCAGCCCCCAGTGCCCACCAATAACCCGTTTTACAAGCCCTTCATGGGCAAAGTGATTTAATCCCCTCTCGCTTCCGTCTCCCTGGCCGGCAGCGTAGATGAGTGTCAGGTCTCTTGGATGGCCCATACTTAAAAAATACTCTTCGACCGCGACAGCGATCTCCTCGGCAAAGCCAGCACCGACGAAACCGCCCGTGGCCACGACGTCGCCTGCTTTTATGAGCTGAACCGCTTCCTTTGCCGTCACGACCTTATTCCGTGCCCGCATAGTGCCCAGGAGAACGGGATGACCACTTGCTCTGTTTGATGGTCCCTGATTAAATGCCATGACATACCTCCATATAAACCTGTGGCATTCCACGCTAACAGTCAAAAACTGGTGTTAACGTCACTGTGGTTTGGGAGGGCTTACCACTGCTTCCCCTTCCAATACCGTCATTCCCTCCTGATTGATACAGTCGGTTTTGAGTCGTACCTTATTTTTATCGTCCATGATTTCTGTGACTTCCACACGGGCAGTAATGGTGTCTCCGATCCGAACCGGGGCCAGAAATTTGAGACTCTGATCGAGATAGATCGTTCCTGCCCCCGGTAGTTTCGTGCCGATAACCGTCGAAATAAAGCCCGCAGACAACATACCATGGGCAATTCGCGTCTTAAAAAAGGTTTCTTTCGCATACTCCTCGTTGATATGGGCGGGGTTGAAATCGCCACTTACTCCAGCATAAAGATAGATGTCTGTTTCAGAAATCGTTTTCGCAAACTCTGCGGTCTCATGCAGTCTCAACTCTACAATAGATTTGCCGCTCATGCGTCCTTTTCCTCCTTCAGACAGCGTGGATTGGAAAAATTTATACTGTGAAATGGTAGTCATTCAAAAAACATGCCAATATGACTTTGGAGGCATCGCAATCCATGCATGAAGGGGATACATTTATATCTATTCATTCGGATGATGCCTCTGTTTTCAGGGAGGAATACTCGAGGCAGGGGAATGGCATGAAAAGTGTAGCATCAAATCTACACTTGATTGTTTTCCCCATTATTGTAGATCGGTATATTATATTTTTTCATCTTCTTGTAGAGAAGTGTTCGGTGGATGCCGAGAAGCTCGGCTGCCCTTTTCTTGTTATTGTCGGCATTTTCAAGTGCACGGAGGAGGGCATTCCTTTCGGCTTTCCCCTGAACAGCCTTCAGGGAGGGCTGTCTTGTGTCGGTTGCAACTCCTTGGATATATTTTGTCTCGTTCATCTTGCGGTGCAGGTAAAAAGGCAGATCAGCCGAACGGATAATAGTTCCTTCCAGTGAAGAGAGTGTCCTCTCGAGCACATTCTGAAGTTCCCTGACATTACCGGGCCAGTCATAATTATTCAAAACTTCCTGAGATTCCGAATCAATCGACACTTCATCAAGGCCTGCTTCTTCGGTAAGCTTTTCTATTATGTGTTTTGCAAGGGGTATAATGTCATCTCTCCTCTCACGAAGAGGAGGAATATTAATCGATATGACATTCAGCCTGTAAAAGAGGTCAGTTCTGAATCTCTTTTCCGGCAGCATTGCATGGAGGTCCTGATTTGTCGCGGCAATGAGACGGAAGTTGGATCGAATGACAGATGTGCCACCAACCCGCGTGAATTCCTTGTCTTCGAGAACACGCAAGAGCTTCGGCTGCATTTCAAGCGCCATATCCCCTATCTCATCAAGAAAAATGGTTCCCCGATCAGCCAACTCAAATTTCCCCTTTTTACCACTCGCGCTTGCCCCGGTGAAAGCCCCCTTTACGTATCCAAAAAGCTCCGATTCGAGCAGGTCCTTGGGGATAGCTGAACAGTTGATGCGCACAAGTGGATAAATCCTGCGGGTACTGGCATGATGAATTGCGTGGACAAACAGTTCCTTTCCCGTTCCACTCTCTCCTGTTATCAATACAGCGAATGAATTGGCAGAGGCTTTGAGGGCTTCTTCTTTCAGGGAGGTGATAGCGCTGCTGACACCCACAATGCTGTCAAAGGTATAACGGGCCGAGCGAAGGGTAAGAAGCTCCTTTTCATATTCCTTTACCTTCGACTCTAAAAGACAAAGCCTCCGTGCCAGTTTTGCCACGTCTTTCACATCTTTGAACATCACCTGGCCATATACTGCGATTACCCTGCCACTCTTCTTGATGGGGATACGCTGCACGACCATATTTTGCCCCATTATCAAGTGAGAATGATTGATCTCCGCTTTTCCCGTCTTTGCCACGATGTGCATGCGGGTATTTTCAACAACATCGGTGCAGTGTCTGCCGATCTGCTCTTCGTGATTTATCTTGAGGAACCTGCCGTAGGGTTTGTTGAAATGAGTGATGTAGCCGTCTCCATCGGTTACTATGACACCATCGTGAATGCTGTCAAAGATCATCGAGTACATCTCAATCTGTTCTGTAATATCTCGGGATTTAAAGGACTCTTCTCGTGCTGGCACCTGTTGCTTTCCCCCCCCCCCCCCCATTCCCCGTAAAAGTAATGTATCAAGACAGCGACATGTATCAACGCTAATACATAAGTACAGTCCTTACCATCTGTCAAGAAATATTTACTTCATTGCGGTGTATGCCAGAGTCCTGCTTGTCGAGGGGATGAATCCTGTCACTCAGGGCTACCCTATAATAATCCTGGCCTGGAAATTGCAAAATAGCGTCTATGAGTAGGTCGACGCAATTCAACCCCAAAACATGATGAGGAGGTAGAGTGATGAGAAAGATTTTTTTTGTCACGGTTTTGGCGATAGTGCTGGTCTTTAGTTTTTCCTTCGCTACGTCACCCGCAATCGCCGCGCAGAAGGTTCTCAAATGGAAGATGACTTCCACATGGCCACCCTCAATTGACTTGATTCGGGCGGACTATGCCTTTGTTGAAGCGGTCAATCAACTGTGCAAGGGACGTCTGGAGATCAAGTTCTTTACCGGTGGAACATTGATGCCATCATATGAGGTGTTTGACGCGGTAAGCAAAGGAACTGTCCAGGCAGCCGGTGACTGGCCCAACTACTGGGCAGGAAAGGACGCCGTTTTTGACACGCTTGGTTCGTATCCGATGGGACTGACACCGATGGATTATTTCGTGTGGATCTTCGGTGGTGAGGGTCACAAGATTTACGAGGAAGCCTACGGGAAGTTTGGCATGATGTACCTCGTCACGGGAGTGACTCCCATGGAATGTGGAATCCGCAGCAATAAGCCTGTCAAGTCGCTTGAAGACCTCGAGGGGATGAAGATCAGGATGTCCGGTAAGACGCAGGGTAAACTCCTCAAGGATCTGGGAGCCGCACAGATAGCCATGTCGGGTCAGGAAATTTATCAGGCCCTGCAGAAGGGTGTCATCGATGCAGCAGAATTCTGCAGTCCCTCCTGCGACTGGGGGATGGGTTTCGGAGAGGTGACAAAATACTGGGCCGTTCCCGGATGGCATCAACCGGCATCCGTCATGGGCGTCATGATTAATAAGAAGGTCTGGGATTCACTGGACGAAGACCTGCAGAAGGATATCAGATTAGCTGCCAAGGCTGCCTGCGTGAAGTTTATTACCGGCCAGTACTTCGACACGATAGAGTATACCCAGAAATTCGTCGACAAGGGAATCGAGATCAACCGGTATGACGACGCCGTTCTGGACAGAGTCCTCAAACTGGTGAACGCTCATACCGAGAAAACGGCCAAGGATAATCCGCTCTTCAAGAAATCGATCACGTCTCAGATGAAATTCAAGAAGGACTTCTCAAAGTGGCGTGCGATGGAAGCTCCCTTCAGCTTCGGCTTTAATCCGAAGGAGTACCCGAATCTTGATTAGTCTTTGTTGAAATTGCGCTACAATCTGTGCAGAGGTTCCGGGCACCATTGCCTCGGACCTCTGCATTTTCTTAAAAACGAAACGTTTGGTTTGTAAAATCTTCATCCCGATACATTTCATGTATGGTGATCATTGAATTGAAGGGCGAGCGCATTCCCCGCACCGTGTTGCGGGGTGCTTCAATGATTGCAATGACGGTTTCTTGTTAAAAAGGGGATGAAGGGTGTTTGTAAGAGGCTTTACCCTTCATATATTGATACCGATAGTTCATATCGGCATGGGCGGCATAGGAAGGAGGTGCCTATGAATTTTGCAAGAAAGATATCACGATTCTGCGACACAATTAGCGAATGGACGGGGAGGATCTTCAGCTGGATCATCGTACCGCTTGTTCTGCTTACCGTGATGGAGGTCGTCCTTCGCAGATTTTTCGGATCGCCCACCATCTGGAGCTTTGAGGTGCTGAAGCAACTCTACGGTCTCCATTTCATGATCGTTGCTGGATTTGGCCTCTTATACAGTTCCCATGTGTCGGTCGATGTCTTCACCATGGTTCTCACAAAAAAGAAGAAGGCTGTCATCGACCTGATAAGCTATGTCCTGTTCTTTTTCCCTTTCTGTGTCGTCTGTATCTGGCAGGGCTATTCCTTTGCCGCAACCTCATGGGCGATGAAAGAGACCACCTGGAGTGTCTTTGCGCCGCCGGTCTATCCGATAAAAACGGTTATCATCATATCCTTCATACTTCTGATGATCCAGGGGATATCGGAGTTCATTAAGCGGATCTACATCATTAAGGGGGTGGAACTATGATCGATTTGAGTCCTGAATTGATAACGGTTCTCATGTTCGCCGGTCTTCTGATCGGCCTCTTCATGGGACACCCCCTCGCCTTCGTTCTGGGCGGATTAGCAGTCATATTTGGATACATAGGCTGGGGACCCTCAGTATTTTACATATTTATGAACAGGATATGGGGGACGATGGACAACTATGTCCTGCTTGCCATACCGCTTTTCATATTCATGGCCCAGCTTCTCGACCAGTCAGGTGTCGCCGAAGACCTCTTCAAGGCCCTGCGGTATCTGATGGGTCAAACAAGGGGCGGCATCGCCCTTGCCGTTATCGCCGTATCAACGGTTTTTGCTGCCTGTACCGGTATTATCGGTGCTTCCGTGGTCACCATGGGACTTCTTGCCATACCGATGATGAGAAAGTACGGATACGACGAGGAGTTGTCCTATGGATCGATCTGTGCAGGAGGAACCCTGGGCATACTGATTCCTCCCAGCATCATGCTTGTTGTTATGGCGAGTCAGGCGACCCTTTCCGTTGGAAAATTATTTGCCGGAGCGGTCTTCCCAGGATTCATCCTTTCCGCCCTCTACATGGGATATGTGGCGATACGATGCCATATGAAGCCCGAACTCGGACCACCCATCAGCAGGGAAGAGCGGGCGCAGGTCAGCACTATGCAGGTTACCTTCATGGTCTTGCGATCACTTGTTCCCCCCATGATTCTCATACTCGGTGTCCTGGGTTCAATATTCTTCGGTATCGCCACTCCCACCGAGGCATCGGGAGTGGGGGCCTTTCTGTCCTTTATTATGGTAATCGCCTACAGAAAATTCACATGGCGGGGGCTCTATAAGGCGGTGATTCAAACGGCAAAGACCAATACGATGGTCATCATGATTCTCTGCGGTGCCACCTGCTTTACCGGCGTCTTTCTCGGTATCGGCGGGGGAGATGTGGTTACAGACTTTGTTATGGGTTTGGGATGGGGCAAATGGGGGACATTCTGGGTTATGATGGCAATTGTTTTTATCCTGGGTATGTTTATCGACTGGATAGGGATTGTTTTGATCTGCTTTCCGCTCTTTCTGCCGATTGCCAAAAAATTCGGATTCGATCCGATCTGGTTTGTCATCATGATGGCGGTGAACCTTCAGGCATCCTTTCTCACGCCGCCCTTCGGATACGCTCTCTTCTATATTAAAGGCGTTGATCCCGACAGGATTGACATCAGAAAGGTATATCGGGGAATCGTTCCCTTTGTCATCCTCATGTTAATCGGCCTCGCAGTGTGCGCAGCCTTTCCGGATGCAATTATGTGGCTTCCCGGTCTTATTGTTGATTAGTTCGAACTGTTATGCCTAGAGTGGCGCACGATATCTGAACTGAAAAGAGAACATTCCCCGCTTCGTGCGGCGGGGAATGCACAATAATTTTTTCTCTCGCAGTTCTGAATCCCTCGCAACTTTTTGCGGGGAGCTTCGAAGGATACTGAAAGGTATCAACGATAAATTATAAGGAAATACTTGCCAGAGTTCACTGCTCCTACCTTGTAAAACCGTCCATCGAAAGGATTCTGAGAAAGATTACCAGGGCCTCCTATCTTATTCCCATTCTCTTTCCTCTGAGATGATTTTTCATAGTGATTTTCCCCTTACATTTGGGGTATGAAAGAACATGTGATCGTTTATGTGTAAATCGCGATAAAGGGGGACCCGATGAGTAAGAAAGGATCATTTTTCGGGCCATTGATTCTTCTGCCGTTGCTCCTCATCTGTCTGGCCGGTGCTGCCGTCTATTATGCCGCCTATTTTTATACTCCCGCCGAGGACCGTTCGTATAGCTCACCCTATCTCAAGAAAATTGATTCACGGTTTGTAAATGCCGGCGGTTTCAAGATTCATTACACCCGTTCGGGGAATGGCCCCCCGGTAATTCTTGTCCATGGTGCTGCCGCGTGGCTCTATTCCTACAGAAACAATGTTACTGAGCTTTCGCGGTGGTTTACCGTCTATACCCTCGATATGCCCGGACACGGCTATACCAGTCCCCTCTCGAAAAATCCCTCCTACGATTTTGACATGATGAGTGATGCTCTCATGGAATTCATCAGTACGATGGGAATCGAGAGGACAAATATCGTGGGGCATTCCTCCGGCGGGGCATGGGCGATTCATTTTGCCTACAGAAATCCCGAGAAGGTGAAAAAACTTGTCCTCATTGATGCCCACGGTCTGGATGTTCCCCTGAGACTGACCTTCAAGCTTTTCAGCTATCCCGTAATCGGGGAACTGTTCTCAAAATTCTTTACAACGGATGATGTGAGGAAGGGGCTCGAAGATGCCTTCTTTGACAAAACCCTTGTCACGGACGAGATGATCGGTGAGGTCAAAGTGCCCTTAACCTATGTCGAAAACCGGAGGGCACAGTACCTCTCGATCCGAAATCAGGACTTGCAAATGACCGAAAAAGAGATGCACCATATCGGGGTGCCCGTTCTGGTTATTTGGGGTGAGGATGATCTCTATCTTGATTCTGCCATGGCCACGAAGTTTAAGGAGATAATGCCCGACGCCACCGTGGTCATCCTTGAAAAATGTGGGCATTCAGCCCATGAAGAACAGCCGGACGAGGTGAATCGCTTAATAAGGGATTTCTTGAGCGCGAAGCCATCCTGAAAATTGTATGAAAGGTGAAAGCACCATGGAAAATCTGAGTCAGTTTGTCCTCGACTACGTGAAGAAAGAAGGGGCTGTTCGTGCCAGCATCGCGACGATTGAGACGCTCGCCGGTGGTCCCCCTTCGACGGATCTGACCTACGTCTTACCCGAAGCCCGGTCTGCCATCAGTTTCGCCCTCCCGTTGGATCAGGATCTCATCGAGCCCTTTCTCTCGAAAAGGGATCGCCGTTCTCACGAGCGGAACAATCTTGAAACAAATGCCCTTTCCAGTGGCATCTCGTTACACCTCGCCAAATACCTCGAGCAGAAGGGGATTCCTTCGGCACCCCTCTGCGCGAATGAAGTGTATCGAAGGGATACCGACTACGGCATGTTCGAAATGAAACCCGATATTTCACTTCGCTATCTCGCCGTCGCATCGGGGATCGGTCATTTCGGTCTTTCGGGGAATGTCATCGTACAAGATTATGGCGCCGCTATCATCCTGGGAGGTGTTGTTACCACGGCGGAACTTGAGCCGACACCGTCTCTCCCGCCGGAAGACAACTATTGTGACAGCTGCAGGTTGTGTATGGCATCTTGTGCATCGGGGATGATGTCTCCTGATGAGAAAACAACCGTGGCGATGGGGGGAGTGGAATTTATCTACTCGAAGCGACGAAGCTATCTCAGATGTGAATACGTCTGCGGGGGATTCACGGGTCTCCATCCCTCGGGCAGATGGTCGACCTGGTCGCCGGGCCGCTTTGTTATCCCCGACGACGAGAACGAATTCAGAGACCTCCTTATTGAGAGTATCACGGCATACGAAAAGTGGCCTGAGACGAAAGGCGGTCATTACCACCTGCTGATGGGAAGACCTCTCTATCTGACCTGCGGGAACTGTTCGCTCATCTGTCACCCGGACAAAGAGATCAGGACAAAACGTTACAGGATGCTGACGGAAAGCGGCGTGGTGGTGCAGAGGCCTGACGGGTTGCTGGAGGTTCTTCCCCCCGGTTAGGCGGATACTTATCTCTCCTCTCTCGGTCATGAGACCAGAAAGCTTTACGGAATAGAATAGATGCACTCTTCGAGGAAGACAGGTGTACCCCTGAATTCCTCAAGTGATTACAGCTATGGAAATTGACAGTGAACAGAGAGAAAAGAGGGTGATACAGAAGTTTGCCGACCTGAAGGGCAAACGCATTCTCGAGGTGGGTTGCGGTGATGGCAGGGTAACGGAGCTTCTCTGCGAGGAGGCGGGAGAAGTTATTGCCATCGATCCCGACGAGTCAAGTATCGCCGAGGCGAGAGAACATATACAGGGGGTCGATTTCAGGATCGGTTCAGGGGAATCTTTGGAATTCGACGACGAATCCTTTGATCTGGTACTATTTACCATGTCCCTTCATCATCACCGGAACTGCAGGAGGGCCCTTCGTGAGGCCCACAGAGTGCTCGGGAAGGAAGGGCAGGTAATACTCCTGGAACCTACTCTTGACGGCGAGATACAGCGCCTATTTCATCTTTTTGGTACCGACGAGGCTAAAGGTATCGAGAGGGCCTTTGGTGCGATCAATGATTCCCCGTTTTATCAGGAGTATTGTGAAACCTTCAGTAAAAACTGGGTTTTTGAAGACAGCAAAGAGCTGTACGATTACCATTTCGAGCAGTACGGCGATTCCCGGTATGACGGAAGCATTGTTGACAGCATCAATGAATTGCTAGGCGAAAGGATAGACGAGAAACCGATTGTTGTGAGCGATAGAATACGGATATGTTCCATGCGGAAAAAGGCCGAAGGAGGGAAAGATGGAGAGGAGAATACTGAAGACACAACTTTGTGACATGCTCGGAATTGACTACCCCATATTGTGTGCCGGTATGGGGCCGACACTTCTCGGTGAAAAGGCGGGGTCTCCCGTGGAGCTGGTAGTGGCAGTTTCCGAGGCTGGAGGGCTTGGGGTTCTGGGAGGAAGCGGCTTTACGGTGGATGAATTGCGTGAGGCAATTCGCGAGATAAAGGCAAAGACTGACAGACCTTTCGGGGTTGACCTTCTTCTGCCGAAGCAGGTTATCTCCGGTGACGATGCGGGCATGAGTGATATTCCGGAAATTCCCCTGAGTGCGATTCTTGAGACCATACCGAAGCCACATAAAGAATGGATCAGGAAGATTAAGGATGAGATGGGACTTCCAGATGTAGAAATAATGGTGCCGATGAACACAACGACACTCAAGCCCCGTCAGGCTGTTGATATTTGCCTGGAGGAAAAGATTCCCCTCTTTTGCGCGGGTCTGGGGAATCCCGGCTTTATGGTGGAGGAGGCCCATGCCGCAGGAATAAAGGTCTTGGGGATTACGGGTAATTCGAAGAATGCGCGACGGATGGCGGAGGCGGGAGTCGATTTACTCGTGGCGCAGGGACATGAGGGGGGTGGACATACGGGGAGAATAGGAACGATGGCCCTCCTGCCCGTGGTCATTGATGCCGCATCACCAGTGCCGGTCCTGGCGGCGGGTGGTATCGGTGACGGAAGGGGACTCGCCGCGGCACTCGCCATGGGATGTGTCGGGGTATGGGTCGGGACCCGTTTTCTCGCCACAACCGAGGGCGGGGCCATGGATATCAACAAGGAAAAAATACTGCAGTCAACCGATGAGGATACGAGGGTGAGTGTCGCCTACACCGGTAAGACCCTGAGGGCGAATTACAACAGGTATCACGACCTGTGGGCAGGTTCGGGTCTCGATCCGCTCCCCTTTCCCGCCCAGGTCCTGATCTCTTCGGCGCTCATCGCGAGTTTCATTGAGGCCGAGAAAAAGGAATATGTGGGAGGCCTCGCAGGCCAGATATCGGGGCTTATCAAGGAGATAAAACCGGCGGGAGAGGTTATCGAAGAGATGGTAGGGGAAGCGGTTGACATCCTGACCAGGAGACTTCCGGAGAATGTAATCGCGAAGAGATGATTCAAGTGTCAGAGACCGGCCTCTGCCTTACCGATGATTTTCGAGGAAGTGGAAATCCTGATGACATGATAGGCAGGGTATCTGTCAAACAGCCCATACGGGTAGATTTTTATTTGATTTGTAGTAAGTTACAGAGGTACAATTATTACACCTGAAGGGAGGTACAGTCATGATGCAACCAGACCCCTCACATTTGCTAACAAGGATCGATCTTACCATTCCCCTCGTCGGCTTCTACGACGCACCCGAGACAGAACCCTTTGACCCGGTTGTCAGGCCCGACCCTCGACAACATATCTGTGTTTTTGCCTTCTATGAGAACTGGCTCAGGGGTGAAACGCTTCATGTAACGAGGGATAATTACGGCTGCGGTGGTTGCGGCCACTGGATATTCGGGATCGAAACCCGTTCCAGGGAAGATTTTCTGAAATTTCTCGTCGATGGCGAAGGATTGAAATCCTCGCGCGATCTCATGGGAGAATGGATTGATCACAGGAAGCCCTACAGTGCAGAACATCCGAATATCCTCATGGGACCCCTTCGTGATTCACAGTATGAGTATCTCAAAAGTATTACCTTCTTCGTCAATCCCGACCAGTTGAGCGCCCTCATGATTGGGGCCCAGTTCGATCGTGCTCCCGATGATCCGACACCTGTTCTGGCGCCCTTCGGCTCGGGGTGTATGGAGCTGTTGCCGCTTTTTGACGATTTTGACATTCCCCAGGCGATTATCGGCACCACGGATATCGCCATGCGTCAGTATCTGCCGCAGGATATCCTCGCCTTTACCGTTACGAGACCGATGTTCGAGCAGCTTTGCAAGCTTGACGGAAAGAGCTTTCTCTACAAGCCGTTTTGGAAGAATCTTAGAAAGGCGAGGGGATATAAGGACTTCTGAAGAAAAATTTTTTTTAAAGGGGGGGGACAGTGTCCGGCAATCCTGAACCTCGGGTAGACGCAACTGTTTTTGTGGCAGAAGGTGCCCGCATCTATGGTGACGTCGTGATCGGTGAGGGTGCGAGCATCTGGTTCAACGCCGTTCTGCGCGGCGACGAGGGGAAGATATCGATAGGTGCCAACACAAATATACAGGACAATGCCATCGTTCACAGTGATATGATGGTAAATGCCGAGATCGGCGAGAATGTTACGATCGGTCACAGCTCCGTCATCCGCGGATGCAGGATCGGGAATAGCGTTATGGTCGGAATGAACTCCACGGTGATGACAAACGCCGAGATAGGAGATTGCTCTATCATCGGTGCCAATACCTTCGTTCCCTACGGTAGAAAGTTTCCGTCGAGATCGCTTGTTACGGAATCACCGGCCAAGCTCGTCCGAAAACTAAGAGATGAAGATATTGCGGCAATCGCCCTGGCAACGGATATTTATAAGGACTTGGCAAAACAGTATGCAAAGGGAAAAATAAAAGGTTACAGAGGAAGTGAGAGGTGAAAGACGGTCGATCTGATACGATAGATTCAACGAGTTACTTTCCCTATCCGAAGGAATGGCTCGATACGGAATCGGAGGAAATTGCCGAAAGCGTGAGTAAATGGGCCGATAACGAGGTCATCGCAAATCGGCTCCAGTTCAGGGAAGATTTCGAGCACCAGATGGGAACGCTCGCAATCTTGGCCCATGATATAGGGCTCCATCGGCTTATCTGGCCCGAGACCATGGGAGGAGTGGGATTTCCGCTTCCCGACGCATCGTCTACCCTCGTGAGGGCCTATGAGGAGATAGGCAGGGCCGATCCGAGTATCGGATACATCTCTGCCGCAAATATTGCCCTGGCTGCGGCGCTTCTTGAGGAGGGAAGGATTGATGAGGAAATGAAAAAGAGGATGGCGAAAGCCTTCTGCAATTCTGAGGGCCTGGCGCTTTTCTCCCTTATCCTTCCCGGTCTCGGTGATGCTGAGGTGGAACCCCGCAGGATCGTTTCAGGGAGGGAGGTGCAGGCGGAACTCCGAAGCGACGGTAATGGATGGATTCTAACTGCAGAGAGGGCACGACCCTTCAACTCCGGTTACAATGCCTCTGCGTATGGTGTTCTCGCATCCCTGCCGGAGGGTTTTGGATTCGCCTTCGTTGAGGCTGACAGAGAAGGTGTGGAACGGGAGGAGCTTTTGAAGACCACCGGTCTCTCTGCAAGCCGGAATACGGATGTCAGCTTCCGTGACGTCAGGCTTTCAGGCGATGCCGCCACGGTTGTTGATGAATCGTTCTACAAGAGGCTTTCTGCCTGGATAGGGCTTCTGACGGGGAGTGTCGCCGTCGGTTCGGCGATCGATGTGTTCAGGCTTGTGAAAGACTGGGCTGCTAACAGGGTGATCAAGGGAAAGGGACTCCTCAGAGACAATCCGATGGATGCAGCCGTCCTTGCACAGGTGGCGATCGATATTGTTAATGCAAGGCTTCTTATCCATACTCTTGCACGGGCGATGGCGAGACCTGAGGCCTTTGGGATAGAGGAAGGCAAAGACATCTTTATTCTTTCCGGAATCATCTCCGTGAGGGTCCTGGATCATTGCATGCACTCGATAAACAGGGCAATGGAGATGATGGGATCCGCCGGATATTCAAAGGAGTGGCATGTTGAAAAACACTGGCGAGACTTGAAAACCATGCAGGTATATCTTGGAGGCCACGTACCTGTTGAGATGGATGTCGCTCGATATTATTATGGATCGGATGGAGTGTAAGCGAAGGAGGAATAGAATAGATGGGAAAACAGTTTTCCTTTTCAAAGAACATGACCTCGTCACCGGCTGAAACATATATCAGGAGAATCATTAGGGACTGGGCTGATACCGTTGTTATACCGGTGAGGAGAGAGTACGATGAAGACTGGCAGGAACACAGACTGATTGAGCCAGCATTTAAGGCGCTGATGGTTGATCTGGGTTTTCAGAAGGCCTTGATCCCCGCTGAGTTTGGCGGATGGAATTTCGGAAATACCGATTATCTCGCCACCGCCTCCGCGTGGATGTTCGAAGAGGTGGCGCGGGCGGATTCAGGAATAGCCCTGGCTTTCGGTGTCTGTTACTGGCCTATGGTTATGGTTGCCGTGAAACCGCATATCAACAGGAGACTCTGCGCCGAGTTTGCTCCCATGTTTGTCGATAGGGATAAGCCCGTATATGGGGTTGTCGCCATGACCGAACCGCAGGGGGGATCGGATATAGAAAATCTGGATCTTTTACACGGGCAGACGATCAAGACTACTGCCCGGCTCGACGGTGACGAATGGGTCATAAACGGACACAAACTGTGGCCCACCAATACGGGGGGACTCGCCGATCTTTTCGGCGTGGTGTGTACGACAAAACCGGGGTCTGATAATGATGAGGATATCGCCTATATTTACGTGCCTGCCGATACGCCGGGTGTGACACAGGGGAATGCCTATGAAAAGGCGGGAATGGCTGCCGATAAAAACGGGGATGTCTGGTTCGAGGATGTGAGGGTGCCGTCATGGTACAGGGCGCACGGCCCGGGTCTCGACGCCCTGTATCTCAAAGAAGTCCTGACACTGGGGATGATGTCGGCCGCTTATTCCGTGGGCCCCGTGATGAACATTTATGAGATTCTCTATCATTTTTGTTCTCATAAGACGCTGAAGGGGAAACCGCTCAAGGAACATGATGCCGTTGCGGCGGAGCTTTCGGAGATTGTAACGGCGATAGAGGTTTCGAGGGCCGCAATTTATCGCCTGGCGATGATGCTGGACAGACAGGACCGATATGGGTATCGATGGGACCCGAAAATGCTGGCAAAGGCACGCTTGACCAAGATGTTCGTGGCCGACCGGTGTCTCGAGGGCTGTGAAAAGGCGATGGAAATCATGGGGGCCTATGGTGCCGACAGGAACTGGGATGTGGAAAAACACTGGAGGGATATCAAGATGGGTCAACTCTATGAAGGAGGGAAACAGCTGGCCCAGATGGATACGGCACGTTACTACTTTGACTGCGAAACCCTCTAATGCTCTGAGATCATAAAGAAGTTTGCTTTACTCGAGCCTGTTTATCATGCTCGCCAGATATCCCGCCCCGTATCCGTTGTCGATATTGACAACACAGACGCCACCAGCGCAGCTGTTGAGCATCGAAAGAAGGGCGGACAGTCCGCCAAAACTGGCGCCATAGCCGACGCTGGTTGGCACGGCGATCACCGGTTTATCGACCAGGCCGCCGACGACGCTCGCCAGAGCTCCCTCCATCCCGGCAACGGCGATAACGACCCGTGCCCCCCGTATGATATCGAGCTTATCGAAAAGTCTGTGGACTCCGGCGACTCCGACATCGACGATTTTTTCCACCCTGTTTCCCAGGATATCTGCCGTGACGGCGGCCTCTTCAGCCACGGGAAGATCGGAGGTTCCCGCGGTCACCACGGCGATATAGGTGTCCGGTGTTTCGATTTCCTGTTTTTTTACGACGATCGTTCCAGCAAGTCTGTTGTATTCCGCCTCGGGACAGAGGGATTTTACCGCCTCATAGATTTCTCCGGTGGCACGGGTTGCAAGGATGTTCGTATTCTGTGTCAGCATGTAGGTGAAAATTTTCCCTATCTGTTCGGATGTCTTTCCGCCGCAGTAAATGGTCTCGGGATAGCCGACCCTCAGCTCCCGGTGACTGTCGATTTTTGCAAACCCAAGATCCTTATAGGTAAAATCTTTGAGGTACTCCAGGCCTTCTTCGACCGTTATTCTTCCATCGCGAATCTTTTCGAGGAGCATTCTCGTCTCTTTTGAATTCATTGGCTCACCATGATTCCTTTACTTGGATGTCGGTTTATTCATGCTGCCCATTTTATATCCCCCAAGCTCCATTGCCACATAGGTATATCCGTATCTCTTCAACTCAGCCGCTATTCTATCCATCAGTGCTTCGTCGAACAACCGTTTCCTGTCATTGCGGGCAAATTCGATCCGTGCAATATCCCCGTGGCTCCTGACCCGTATCCCCTGAAATCCTATATCCATGAGATATCGTTCCGACTTTTCAATTCTTTCGAGTTCTCCTCGAGTAATTTCAGTTCCATGGGGAATTCTCGTCAGAAGGCAGGAGTAAGGGGGTTTCCCCCAGGAGGAAAGGCCGATTTCTCTGGAGGCAATTCGTATATCTCTCTTGGTGAAACGGCAATCGAGAAGGGGGCTTCTGGTCTGCATCTCTTCAAGGGCCTTCATCCCCGGCCTGTAGTCATCGAGGTCATCGGCAGTGGTTCCCTCGACGATAGTATTAATGCCCTCTTCTGCTGCTTCTTTCATGATAAGGTCGACCATATTCTTTTTACAGAGATAACACCTGTCTGGCGGATTGTTGAGCATTTCCTCGGGGATGGAGGTCTCTATGATACGGTGTCGGGCCTTCAGCTTACGGGCGATTGTTTGTGCCTCGGAAAGCTCCCATCGGGGGATGTAGGGAAGTGAAACGGTTATGGCAAGGACGGTATCCTGCAGCGCTTCGGTGCACGCTTTGAGCAAAAAGGTGCTGTCCAGTCCCCCCGAGAAGGCTACGACGCAGGTTTCGAGCGATTTCAGATAACCGAGAAGTCGCCCATATTTTTCGATAGCTTTCATGAATTAATCAGCGAACTCATTCCCCGTTCCTTGTGGCGGGGTTAGTGAGCGAATAAAAAATCCTTAATAATCAGAGGTTTCCCGCAAAACGTTGCGGGAAGCTTCACTTCGATAGAAATGTACAGAGAATGTTAAAGACATATAGTAGCATGATCGGCGCTGTCAATAGATATATCTCCTTTGTTTATTCAAAAAAGTAGTGCCCAATATTGACATGGTTGTCAATGGGGTTTAGAATAACGACGTTTGATCGGTTCGTCGTAATAGGTGACCATCTTGATTAGGGGGGGGACTTATGAATGGACTGATTCGCTTTTTCTATTTCTTCTATCGACCCGTACTTCTTCTTTTCTTCGCGATTAATACCGCCATCCTTGGTGGTGTGGTATTTATCCTCTGCTGTTTTGATCCGACGGGAAACATCGCTCATTATATTGGAAAATTCTGGGCACGGATGAATCTCTTTTTTACCGGCGTTCTCGTCTCAATAGAGGGAAGCGAGCATATCGACGGGGAGAGATCTTATGTCATAATGTCCAATCATCAGAGTCACTTCGATGTCCTGGCCCTCATCGCATACATGCCTTTACAGCTCAGGTGGGTGATGAAACTTGAGCTCAGGGAGATACCGATCTTCGGGTACTGCTGTGAGAAAATGGGACAGATTTACATCGACCGCGGGCGCTCGGAAAAGGCACATAAAAGCCTCGAAATCGCAGGTGAGAAGATACGAAACGGTGCATCGGTGGTGTTTTTCCCCGAGGGAACGAGGAGCCCCAACGGCAAATTACTTCCCTTCAAAAAAGGCGGATTCGTGATTGCCCTGGAGGCAAAGGTCCCCATTCTTCCCGTGACGGTAGTAGGAGGAAGAAATGTCGTTCCAAAGGGGAGCCTCAGAATTCTGCCGGGGAGGATGAAGATTATAATCCACGAACCGATAGAGGTTGAAGGATACAGCTACGAGAGGAGAGAAGAACTCGTCGAGCAGATTCGGGGGGTTATAGAAAAAGATCTTGAATGATCTTTTCTCCTTCCCGTGAGAAAATGACGGGCCTGCGGCACTGCCTTTATTTTATGCCTTCATAGACCTCCCGGATACTGACACCATGTTCTTCTGCCAGTCTTCTGCAGTCCTCATATTCCGGTTTTGACTTCACCTTTTTTCCTCTAAGATAGGCATTTTTGACACGTACCGTTCCGTATTCTGTGACAACGTCCGTGAAATCCCGTTTCAGCATCGTCTTTCCGACCGCGTATTTTCGGGTGCCGAAGGTTGAGGTCTGGGTCAAAAGCAGATCCTGAATGATGGATTCGTCCTCAGGGCTGCATAAAACGCTGAGCACGGTTGCGGGCCTCGATTTTTTCATAATCACCGGGGTGAGAAAGACATCGTGAGCTCCGGCCTTTAAGAGGGAATCTATGACAAAATCGAACATCTCGGGATTCATGTCGTCGATATTAGATTCGATGATGAGGGCTTCCTCGCGGTCACAGTCGTCTTTTGTGACGTCATCCGTCTCTCCCAGAAGGACACGGAGGACATTCGGAATGTCCGTATCCCTGCCGCCTATTCCGTATCCCACCTCCAAAAGTTTGAATTGTGCTTTGTCGGTAAATTCGCTCACTACCGAGGCCAGGATGGCGGCCCCCGTGGGGGTTGTCATCTCAAAGGGTACAATGCCCGATTTTATCGGTATTCCCTTGAGGATCTCCACGGTTGCGGGTGCGGGAACGGGAAGCCTTCCGTGGGCACAAGTTACGAACCCCGATCCCACTTCGACCGGTGAGGCCATGATACGGTCAACATTGAGGAACTCCAGGCAAAGGGCAGCACCGACGATATCGATGATAGAGTCTGTTGCACCGACTTCGTGAAAGTGAATCTCGTATAGACCTTTTCCATGAACCTTTGCTTCCGCCCGGGCAACCTGTAGAAATATGTCGAGACTCATTCCCTTGACATTCTCGGAAAGGCTACTCCCGTTGATGATATTTTCGATATCTCTCAGGTTCCTGTGGTTGCCAATTTCGTTTTTCACAATGACGTCCACTCTTGTTCCGGTAATCCCCTTTCGCTCATCCCTCGTTATGGAGAGTTCATACCCCCCTATACCGAGCCTTTTAAGTCCCTCTAAAAGGTGATCCTTATCGACACCGATATCGAGCATGGCGCCCAGATTCATGTCGCCGCTGATACCGGAAAAGCAATCGTAGTATAAAATCTTCACTCTCACACACTCCCCATTCTGTCTTAGAAATAGTTAACATGATGTAATACTATCAGAATTTCATCCAGAATACTCTAAAAATAAGAAACAGTCGGGGACAACGACTCTCGATGTCTCTTTACCACTTTGCCTTTGACTATCCATCGTCGTTGATTTATAGATGATAGGACCTTGTTTTCTAAAAATAAAACAGGAGGGAGCGCGGCAATGAATTTTGAGAACATCCTGTACGAAAAGAAAGACGATACGGCGATTGTGCGGTTCAACAGACCCAAAATGAAAAATGCCATTTCACTGGAATTGTCTGAAGAGATGGGGAAAGCGCTCGATATGGCAGGGGAAGACAGCGAGATCCGCTTTCTCGTTCTCACGGGGCATGAAAAGGTATTTTCCTCAGGGGCGGACTTCAGCAAGCCTGAAAAGGCGATTACCATGATTCGACAGGAGTTTGATGCCGGATCGGGACAGTCGCCGGCCATCAAACTGATAAACTTTTCCAAACCGACCATTGCCGCAGTCAATGGATATGCCCTTGGACACGGTGCTGAATATGCGATCATGTGTGACATGATTATTGCGTCAGACAGCGCCGATTTCGGCTTTATCGGACCTGTTCGGGGAGTGACCTGTCCCTATGCGATGATTCGACTCGCCGATGAGGTAGGACGGGCGAAGGCAAAAGAACTCATCATGACCTGTGAGCGCATTCCCGCCGATGAGGCGTTGAGAATTGGTCTGATTAATCAGGTTGTTCCTCATGATGAACTCATGGATGCAGTCTTTGCCCTGATTGCCAAGTTGCGTAAGGCAGGGCCGATTGCAACCCGATACACGAAAGAGGTTATAAACCGCGGACTGGGAGGGTATGAGATCAGTGCTCGAATATTTGAGGAGATCATAACGAGCAGGGATGCCTTTGAAGGTGCGATGGCCTTTCTCGAAAAGAGGGAACCCCGCTGGGAGCTTCAATAGGCAGGAAAGGGCCGGAGCGCCCTATCGAATCTTATGTGATCGTGGGGGAGGTTTTTCTGTCGAAGGGGTTTGTTCGCATGGCAAGGGAGAAGAGGTAGGGGTAATTGTCTTTCATATAGTGCATGTAGTCCACCCACTGATAGACCAGCAGGTTGTATGCGCGCTTTAAGTCACCGGCAAGATGCCTGAGATCCTTTTGAGGCAGTGTGCCAAGGTCTTCGCGGTAGGCGAGTTCTTCGGTCGCGTGAAAGACAGCCCTCAAAAGATCGGTAAAGGTCTCGTGTTCCAGAAGTGCTGGATTTTCCAGTAATCGTACCAGAAAATCTCTTTTTGCCAGGAGATAGTTCCGGAGGCCTTCAAGGTCGATTTTTTCAATTTCAATATTATAGGTATAGGTTGTTAGCTTTTTTGCCACATCCCTGAAATCGTCATCGGACCAGTCATTTGTGATAACAAGATTGGGCTCTATCGTTTCGAGTCCCGGGTCCGATGCGCAAAAGATTGTGAGGAGTCTGGTGCCGACTTCACTGAAGAAGGTGCCGATGACCATGTTCAATTTCTGTATCCGTATTTTCGACTCCCTCCTGTTGAGGAGGAATTCTGTCGCATTGGCGATGACCCCCAGAAAGGTTCCGACGCCCATGATAATGAGAAAAACGGCAAGTATCTTGCCGCCGGTGGTGGCGGGATGTATATCGCCGTATCCCACTGTCGATATGGTAACGATACTGAAATAGATGGCGTCGGCTATGGATATGTCTTCTATGGCCATGAAACCGAAAGTACCACAGATGATGACGGCGAAAAATACCACCAGGAATATTTTCAATCTAGTACGTATTGAACTCATGATCCTTATCTCCGCTATGGCAGGTATGATAGATCTTCTCAGCGGATGGTAGAGTACCAGAGAATTGCTCGACTTTACAGAGGAAAATTATTCTACGGGGCGGTTTGGGACAATCAGTGAACGAGACGTCGATAAGGTGTGGGTTCAGGCCCCGAAAAGGGGAACCTGAACCCGGTGAATTGATCACCACGCAAACCCTGTATCTGTACTATGAGATGATGCCATTTTATTTCGTGTGATGATCAATTGTGGTGTGATCCCCCCTCAATGAATGAGGGGGGATCACGGGTCGTATCAGTGGAGGTGATCACTGATTGTTAGAGTTTGAGCATCTTTTTCATTTCAAGCCAGGCATCCCAGTAGAGCCGTCCGATGCAGAGGAATACGGCCAGGAAGAAGAGTCCGAACATGAAGGTGGGCGCCGTACCGAACTGGGTGTCGAGCCACCGGCCGAGAAGCAGGAAGAGGAAGGAGCAGATAACGAGGGTGAAACTCCAGACACTGATCTGGAATACCTGGGAGAAACTATTCATGTAATTGTTTTTCTTGCGTGTGATCAACATGATTATGTCTCCTTTCGCGATAGTCCTTATTAACTGACTATCGATTTTAAGGCCTCGATCACCGGCGCGGTGAAGAGTGCCACGAGTACGGTGTAAAGGGCGAAGGACCCGACGGCCTCGCTGAGATAGATTTTAGAATATTTGTGTTTCAACGAGGTGATGATCATACCGCCCACGATCAGGCATCCGAGGTGAAAATAGGGGAAGGTCGCTGCATTGCCGGCGACATATTCGGCATAGCCGAATGATGCGGTAACGAGCACCACGAATAATGCCATCAAGAGTGTTTGTGCTATTTTTTTCATAACCTGTAGTCTCCTTTAGGGGGTTTTCCAATATCATTTGTCTTCTAATAATGAAATAACCGTGCCAGATTGAGCGATTCGGCAAAGAATGTTTGTAACCTGTTGGAAATAAGGAGATATTGCTTTGTGAGGCAGGCCGGACCATACCCCTCCGATGGCCGGAATCGGGGCATTTCTTTAACAAAATGTTCAGCAGGATTGAATGAAATGTTCAATTGAACAGCGAGCATAGACCCCGCCGCTTGAGGCGGGGTTAGCGAGCGAACATAAAATAACCATTTTCCCTGACAATCGGAGATTCACCGCAACGTGTTGCGGGGAGCTTCAATTGAACAGCGAGCACAGACCTAGCCGCATTCGGCGGGGGCAGCGAGAATATACAACAAATCTGTTCCTTACAAATCGGAGATTCACCGCACCGTGGTGAAGAGCTTCAATCAGGGCAATACGAGAAGAAGTATACGATTAGGGCGAATCAAACAGCGATTTGAGTGAAAGATCGATAGAGCGGCACTGGCGGCACACTATCAGTCCCTCTCTGTCGATGAGGATGAGGTTGGGAACGCCGACGACCTCATATACCATGGCAACCTTTGCATCCCTGTCGAGAAGTACCCTGTAGGGGATCTTGTATTTGGTGGCAAAGGCGTTCACCCGTTTCTTTGATTCCTGAATGTCAATATTCAGGATTACAAAATCCTTGTCTTTGTACTGATCGTGGAGCTCTGTCAGGTAGGGTATTATCGTCCGGCAGTGTGGGCACCAGGTTGTGCTGAAGTTGAGGAGTACCACCTTCCCCCTGTAGTCGCTGAGTCTTACCTCTTTATCATTTAAATCCTTGAGCACAAAATCGGGAGCCGTTACATCGACACCTTTGTTCAGAAGATAACTGGTATCTCCCTGTGCACAAAGCTGACTGTCTGGGAAAATCCCGAGAAGCAGAAAGGCCGCTATTACAAGAAAAAACGCTTTACTTTTTTTCATAGTCAACACTCCTAAATCCAAAGTGACCCTGCCTTTATTAAAAAATACTCCCCCATAAGAAGAAGAATGATGCCGAAAACACTGTTGATTTTCGTCATCCACGTCCCCGATTTGGGAATCCCCGCAAGCAGTTTGGCAAATGTGCCGATGATGATAAGGAGTGTGCCCAGACCGAGAGCGAAGACGAACATGAGCGACATGCCAAAGACGACATTCTGTCCCGTTGCGACGAGACTCAGCAGGACGGCCAGTATGGGTGCGGTACAGGGACCCACGATGAGCCCCGAAAGGGCGCCGACAAAGAAACTTCCGATGATTCCCTTTTTTCCTCCCCGCCTTCCTGCCCCTGCAAGAAACTGCGGCATCGGTATGGAAAGCATAAAAACACCCAGCATTGAAAGCCCCATGACGATGCAGACGTTTGCCACGACGAGATATACCCAGGGGTTCGATTGTATCTGCCCGAATAATCTCCCCGTCAATGCGGCAAAACCGCCCAGGAAGGTATAGACGACGGCCATTCCGAGGACATAGACCAGGGAAAGCAGGAAGCCCTTTCCCTTAGAAGAGCTCCCGTGTGCACCGATATATGCGATGGTGATCGGGATAACAGGATACACGCAGGGTGTGAAACTTGTCAGCACACCACCCACATATGCCGCGAGAAAGGCCAGGACCAGTGAACCCTGGAGATATACCTCCGGGTTGGTTAAAAAATCACCCATCATAATGAAATACTATGACAAAAACGCATGAAAAAGTATACTGTTTTATTTGTGGTAGGAAGATGTAAAATAAGGCCGCACCCGACGTGCGGCCTTATCTCCGTGAAAAAAGTTTTTTTTGGTCTATGCGGCATCTTCTTTCGAGAAACTCTCGACAAGCTTGTATTTCTGGACCTTCCCGCTTGCCGTCATCGGGACCTCTTTTCTGAACTCCCAGTATTTGGGTATCTTGTGCCGTGCGATTTTACCTGTGCAGAACTTCCTGAATTCATTGTCGCTCGCCCCCTCGCTATCCTTCAATATAATAACGGCGAGTATCTGCTCTCCGTATTTTTCGTCGGGGACGCCGACCACGTAGACATCCTTTACCTTCGGATTGGTATGAAGAAATTCCTCTATTTCCCTGGGGTAGATGTTTTCACCACCACGGATGATCATATCCTTGATCCGTCCCGTGATTGAGAAGTACCCTTTTTCATCGATGATACCGAGGTCGCCCGTATGAAGCCAGCCGTTGTTATCGATTGCCTCTTCCGTTTCCGCGGGCATTTTATAGTATCCCTTCATGATGCAGGGACTTCTGGTGATGATTTCGCCCTGCGCATTAGCGGGAAGATCCTCCCCTGTTTCCGGATCAACCACCTTTCCTTCCACACCTTCGAAGAGCGTTCCCACAGTGGAAACGCGCAGTTCAATCGGGTCGTTTCTTCGTGTCATCGTCATAACGGGAGAACTCTCCGTTTGTCCGAAGGCAATGACGACTTCGGGGCAGTGCATGTCTTCCATGACCCTCTTCATGGCCTCCACGGGGCAGGGAGCACCGGCCATAATTCCCGTTCTGAGTGATGTCATATCGTAGTTGTCGAAATCTTCGTGATTCATGATGGCGATGAACATCGTAGGAACGCCGTTCACAGCCGTGCATTTTTCTTTTTCTATAAATTGCAGTGACTTGAGGGGATCGAAAGATTCCATGACCACCATGGTCGATCCATGGCAGACGCAGTTGAGGGAACACATAACACAGCCGAAACAGTGGAAGAGCGGGACCTGGATGAGGAGGCGATCCTTTTCCGTCATTCCCATGACATCGCCCACCATCATGGCGTTGTTGATGATATTGTGGTGGGTGAGCATGACCCCTTTCGGGAATCCTGTTGTTCCCGAGGTGTACTGCATATTGACCACATCATGAAAATCGACGGAATTCTCCCGTTCAGCAAGTTCGTTGTCGGAGATCTTTTCTCCCCGTGCGATGATGTCGTCAAATCGATGCATTCCGGGAGGTTCTTTTTCCTTTCCTATATAAACGACGTTCTTCAGGAAGGGGAGCGTTTTGGATGTTATTTCTCCCGGCCTCGACTCGGCGAGATCCGGTATTACCTCATTCGTTATGTCGAAGAAATTTGTGTCCCTGTATTCCTCTATGAGGACCAGGGTGGTTGAATCGGACTGATTGAGGATATACTCGAGTTCGTGTGACTTGTAACTGGTGTTGACCGTTACCAAAACCGCTCCGATCATGCCGAGTCCAAACTGCATATAGACCCACTCCGGTACGTTTGTTGTCCATACCGATACATGATCCCCCTTACCGACGCCTATAGCCATAAAACCCTTGGCGACCTTTATGCACTTATCGAGAAAGGCTTGATAATTTTCGTTGATGCCCGACTCGGGGCAAACGAGTGCTTCGCTATCGGGGAATCGTGAAGCAGTCTCTCGCAGGAGATTTCCCATGGTTATATCTCTGTAGTCTGCCATTATTCCAACTCCTCCTGGTCTCTATATGGGGATGGCTAAAAACCACCATTTTCGCGCGCTATATAATGATTTTTCACCCTTGAGTCAACCCTAAAGTTTCCCCTCTGTAATAGTATGATTAAATTGATAATCTTTGGTAAGCTATTGCTGTGGCAGGCTTTTGAATGGCTACTGTGATTCCTTATGAAGACTGAATAAATCGTGATAGTTTTCGATAACGCAGGGGATAAAGGTAGCAATATCCTCGACGATACAGTAGTCGGCAACAGTGAAGATCGATGCGGCAGGGTCGGTGTTTATGGCAACCACCATATGAGAGCCCTTCATACCCGCTATGTGCTGTGTCGACCCGGAGATTCCGCAGGCAATGTAAAGCTTGGGCGATACTATCTTTCCCGTGATGCCGATCTGATGACCGTGATCGAGCCATCCCGCGTCACAGGCTGCCCTGGATGCACCCACCGCGGATTTGGGGAAAAGCTTAGAGAGTTTATAAATGAGAGAAAGATTCTCTTCACTTCCGAGGCCCTTTCCCGCCGATACGATAACCTCCGCCTTTGCGAGGTCGATGTCGGTCCTCTTTGCCCCCTTGATCCCAATAGTTCTTGACTTGTTTACCTCGATGGCGGTGTGGTTGGTTGTTACTAGGCCCCTTTCCCCTGGCTTTTCGTCGAACTTGGGCCAGGAACCGGGAAGAACGGTGAGAATGCCCCGTGCGGACAAGGACTCCATTTCAAGGATGATTTTCCCGTTCCACTGCGACCGCGAGAAGGTGACCGAGTTTCCCTCTTTCCCTATCTTTTCGACGGCGGTGATGCAGGAGGCCTTCATGCGTATAGCGAGGCGGGGTGCAAGATCGTATCCCATGGAACTATGAGGGATGCAGACATAGGTGGGGTTGAGCTCGACCAGTGGTTGCTCGAGGGCTGCCAGGTAGGCTTCGCAATTGTAAAACTCGAGATCCTCTCCCTCGATTCCGATTATATCCGTGCCGGTCATTCCGGCGATATCACATGCCCTGTCCTCAATCGATTTTCCCAGGATGATGATTACTGTCGTAAGGCTAAGGGCCCTTTCGAGTTCACGGACAAAGGAGAGCGTCTCCAGGGTTCCCGGGGTCAGGACCCCGTGACGATGTTCGGCGATCAGGGCAATCTGCTTCTGTTTCATGGTACCCTTCATAGGATCGATTGTTCGTGTAATATCCCTATCAAGGCCCTGGCCTTTTCCCTTTCGTTGCCCCCCAGAACTATGCCCTTCGATGGTGTCTCGGGGTATCTGAGCCTTGCAATTTGTTCCCTCTTCTCCGGTTGTTGCAGCGTAGGCGACGGTATGGTGGTAATTTCCTGGTTCCGTGCCCGCAGCACATTGGAAAGGGCGGGATAGCGGGGCCGGTTTATCCCCGACTGTATTGTGAGAAGTGCGGGGAGTTTCATCTCGAGACATTCCCTCATCCCCCCCTCGATCTCCCGCTCCGCGAAGAGCATTCCCCCTTCCGGGTCTATTTCCTCGTGGATGACGGACGAGGCCGAGGGATATCCGAGTATCTCGGCAATCATCGGTCCCACCTGACTTCGCATGTCATCCTCGGCCATGACCCCGGTGAGGATGAGATTGTACCCCTCGTTCCTCGCGAATGATGCGATGAGAGATGCCGTCTCGAAGGCGCTGATATCATCACTCTCCTCCCTCAGGATATGGATACCCCTCGATGCACCCATTTCGAGGCCCTTTCGTATTGTTGATTCTGCCCGGGCGGGCCCTACCGATAGCGTATCTATCGACTGGACAGGCATCTTTTCTCCTATCCTGAGGGCCTCTTCGAGGGCGAACTCGTCGAAGCGGTTCATTCTGTAGGGCCCCTCAACGTCTATCCGACGGCAGGAGTCGTTTATCCTGATGGTTCCTTCAGAGTCGGGAACCTCTTTTATGCAGACCAGAATTTTCATCGATAGTCCTGTCAAAAGAGACAATTTTACGAGTCCTTAGGGAAATCATCCTTAGGGTAATGTAGTGAGTGAACTATTGCAAGAAAAAAACGAGCGTTCGCTCTTTTTTTGTTGACATGACTATCGCCATGAACTATACAATCTCTAATGGGTATGATCTACTTGGTACGACACGGCCAGGCGTCTTTCGGCGAGGCGAATTACGACAGGCTTTCCGATCTGGGTGTCAGGCAGGCAAGAATTCTCGGAGGATACCTGGCCGATACGGGACTCAGACCCGATGCCCTCTATTCCTGGAAACTGGAGCGACAGAGCCGGACCGCCGGCGAGGTCATTGACTGTTACAGAAAACGGGATATTCCGATACCCGATTATGTCCTCTCGTATGCACTCAACGAATATGACTCGGCCGGAGTTCTTTTTTCTCAGCTGCCGGACATCCTGGAGGAGGACCCCTCCTTCAAGGAGGACCTCGATCGAATCTACAGCGATAAACGATCCTTTCAGAAGGTCTTTGAAGCGTCGGTGATGCGGTGGATATCGGGAAGGCATGATAAGCCGGGTATCGAGTCGTGGCCTGCCTTTTCTGCCCGGGTATGTGGCGGGATCGAGGATATTATATCCGAGGAGGGGAGAGGTAAACAAATCGTGCTCTTTACCTCCGGTGGACCCATAGCCGCCCTCCTTCAGCGGGCTCTGGGTCTCACGGGCGAACATGCCATCAGGCTGAGCTGGCAGATCGTAAATGCCTCGGTAACGCGGTTCATGTATAACAGTAAAAGGATAACCCTTGCGGGGTTTAATATGATCTCCCACCTGGAGCTTCAGGGGGACAAGACGTTAATAACCTATCGTTGAGGAATATTCAAACTGAGCGGCAAGTGCATAGTCCGCTCTGTGCGGCGGGGTCGGGGGGGTAAACTTTCAGGTTTGATGGTTCCGCTTTTTTTCTAACTTCAGAATCAAAACCTGAAATTGTAGGCCTACAAAACTGTGCGTAAAAAGAGGAGGTGTATCATGGATTTTGCTGTACCTGAAAAAATAAAGATCATCACCGGTATGATGGATGAGTTTGTCGATAAGGAACTGATCCCGCTCGAGCCGGAATTTATGAACAATAGTTTCAGGGAGATGCTCCCTGTCCTCGCGGAAAAGCGGCGAATGGTGAAGCAGATGGAGCTCTGGGCGCCGAATCATCCGAAGGAATACGGCGGAATGGGACTCGATCTTGTGGAGCATGCCTATGTTTCCGAATCCCTGGGGAGGTCGCCCATCGGTCACTATGTCTTCGGATGCCAGGCCCCCGATGCCGGTAATATCGAGATTCTCTACAAATACGGGACGGATGAGCAGAAGGAGAAGTGGCTTCGGCCCCTCGTAGAGGGAGAAATCAGGAGCTGTTTTTCCATGACGGAGATCGATATGCCGGGCTCCAATCCCGTCATGATGGATACCACCGCCGTCAAGGATGGTGACGATTACGTTATCAACGGTCAGAAGTGGTACACCTCGTCGTCCGACGGTGCGGCCTTTGCCATCGTCATGGCCACGACAAATCCTGAGAACCCGCCTTACCTCCAGACGAGCATGATTATCGTTCCGACGGATACTCCCGGCTTTAATCAGGTGAGGAATATCCCCGTTATGGGTGAAGCAGGCACCGATTACACCGGCCATGGGGAAATAGCCTATCGGAACTGTCGTGTACCCCAAACGAATCTCCTGGGTCCCGAGGGGCATGCCTTTGTCATCGCCCAGGAGCGGCTTGGGCCTGGAAGAATTCACCACTGCATGCGCTGGCTTGGCATTTGCAGCAGGGTCTTCGATCTCATGTGCAAACGGGCGTCGGAGAGGGTCATGACACCCGACGGCAAGACCCTTGCCACCAAGCAGATCATTCAGGCCTGGATCGCCGAATGTGCTGCCGACGTTCAGGCGGCGCGACTTCTGACACTCCATTCCGCGTGGAAGATCGAGCAGTTCGGCGTCAAGGAGGCCCGAGAGGACATTTCTCTAATTAAATTTTTTGTAGCAAATGTGATGCAGACGGTCATTGACAAGGCACTCCAGGTTCATGGGGGCCTCGGGATGACCGACGATATTATCATTCCCTTCTACTACCGGCATGAACGTGCCGCCAGGATCTATGATGGGGCTGACGAAGTGCACAAGGTATCCGTCGCCCGGAGAATTTTAAAGGGGTATGAGGGGCGTGAGATACGATAAGGCCGATAACTAATAAGGGAGATTTGAAGTGAGATTTGCCACCTTCAAAAAACTGATCAAACTTTCAAAGGAGGATATCTGCAGGGAGCTCTTCCTGGAAAACAGAGAAAAAATAAAGATAAAGAAGGAGGGCGTGGCCGTCAGGAATCTCGTCAAGATATTCGATGCGGCACTCGCAATCAGTAACAAAAAGGGATTTACCGCCATGAGCCTTCGCGAGTTGAGTGCCGAGACGGGTCTCAGCATGGGGGCGCTCTATACCTATTTTTCCAGCAAAGATGAACTCCTCGATATGATGCAGATCCAGGGACGGACTCTCATCATGAAGGTGCTCAACGATCAGATTCACGGTATCGATGATCAACGTCTGAAACTGAGACGGGCGATAGAGACCCACCTCTATCTCACCGAGGTTATGCAGCCCTGGTTTTACTTCGCCTATATGGAGACGAAAAACCTCAAGAAAGAGGAACAGAAAAAGGCCATCGAGGCGGAGCTCTTTATGGAAAAGGTCTTTTTCGACGTCATTGATGAGGGTATTTCAGCGGGTTTTTTTGCACCGATTGACAGGGGACTGACGGCGGCCGTCATCAAGGCCATGCTTCAAGACTGGTATCTTAAACGGTGGAAGTACAGGGGAAAAAAGGTGACCGTCGAGGACTATGGGAAATTTCTCATGGATTTTGTTGAATCTTATCTGATGCCTTCTTAAAATTAGGGGGAAAGGCGATGGATGTAACTGACAGGCCCGTCAAGGTGCGGGATGGTGAAGAACTTGATGTCAAAAAAGTCGAAGAATTTTTAAAGGACAGCCTTTCAGGGTTAGAGGGGGACCTGGTTGTCAAGCAGTTCCCGAGCGGATTTTCCAATCTGACCTATATGATCACGGTAGGGGAAAAAGAGTTTGTTCTCAGGAGGCCCCCCTTCGGCAGAAAGGCAAAAACCGCCCATGACATGGGGCGTGAATACAGGATCTTGAGTGCCCTGAGCCCCGTTTTCCCCTGCTGTCCGAGACCCCTTGTCTACACGGAGGATGAATCCGTCATGGGGTGCCCCTTTTATGTAATGGAACGCATAGGGGGTATCATCGTGAGAAGGGACCTTCCAAAGGGGCTTTCCTTCACTCCGGAAGAGGCGGGAAGGCTCTGTGAGAACCTCCTCGACATTCAGTGTGAACTCCATTCCGTGGATTACAGAAAGATTGGTCTCGAGGATTTTGGAAAACCAGAGGGGTATGTGAGGAGACAGGTTGAGGGCTGGAGCAGACGATATCTACAGGCACGGACGCCCGATGCCCCCGATTATGAGAAGGTCATGCAATGGCTTCATGAGAAGATGCCCGGCGAGATCGAAAAGGTTTCGATCATTCACAACGATTACAAACTCGATAATGTGGTCCTTTCCCCGGAAAACCCGCTGGAGATCATCGGCGTCCTGGACTGGGAGATGGCAACCCTGGGCGATCCCCTCATGGATCTGGGGTCTTCAATTGCCTACTGGGTTGAAGAGAATGATCCCCCGAATCTCCAGGCAATCCGTATGATGCCCACCAACATACCGGGGGCACTTACGAGGAGGGAACTCGTTGACCGCTATGCCGAAAAGTCGGGTATTTCCATAGAAGACTTTGACTTCTATTTATGCTTCGGACTCTTCAGGCTTGCCGTCATTGCCCAGCAGATCTACTACCGTTTCTATCACGGCCAGACAAAGGACAAACGCTTCCAGATGCTTATCTTCGCAGTACAGATCCTCGAAGAGACGGCCCTGAAGCTGATGGAGGAATCGAATCTTTAATATAAGTAAGAGGTGGTTGTAAAATCGAAAGAAAAAAGGGGGGGTAAATCCATGTATGATCTGAAGTTTGATCCCGCTATTTGTGAGAAATGCAAGACCTGTGACTGCATCATGAAGTGTCAGTATATCAACATGGATCTCGAGGAGGCGAGGGAGGAACAGGGAAAGCTGGTACGGGGGGAAGATTCCGAGATTCTGACACGCTGTGTAACCTGCTATGCCTGTGAAGAATACTGCCCTTATCACAACCATCCCTTCTACCTGATCGTCGAACGCCAGGAGGAAAAGGGGGTACACCCTGTCCCCAAACCGATCGAGAAATCGCAGGTCGTCATGATGGCCCCCAGGGGAAGGATAGAGGAGAAAGCGGCGGCGGAACCGGTCATCAATCTCTGCTTTTTCCCCATGTTGAAGGGGTCCATCGCGGGAAAACTCTATGAGGGAACATCACTGATCCTGGGAAGTGACATCTTCTGCAATCTCATGTTTCTTCACTTCGCGCGGAACTCGGTCATAAAGGAGAGACTCCCCGCGATGATGGAGAATATCATGAAGTATCACCTGGCCCCGGGCGGGGCGAAGGAATTTATCTGTTACCATGACGAGTGTTACGGGACCTACACCTCCTGGGCGCCGGCCTTCGGAATGGAGGTACCCTTCAGGCCGATTCACCTTTTCGATTTTCTCTACAATCGACTGAGGGAGCTGAGATCGGAGATCACACCGCTCAATATCAAAGCCGCCTATCAAAGGCCCTGCTCAAGCCGTCTCTGCCCGGAGATGGATCATTTTGTTGATGATATCTTTGAACTCATCGGTGTGGAGCGTCCCGAGAGGGAATATGATCGTGAAAATGCGCTCTGCTGCGGAGGTGTGCTAGAAGCGCAGCAGCGCTTCGATCTGACCGAAGAGAATCAGAGAAAAAATATTGACGATATGAAGGCCTCGGGCGCGACGCACTGTGTCTTCAACTGTCCCTTCTGTTTCTTTACCTTGATGGGGAAGGTGAGCGAAAGGGGAATGACCCCAATATTGATGTCAGATCTGTGCCGGATGGCACTGGGCGAGTAGGGGGTGTGCTATGGATAGAATCTATGAAAAGATAGCGGATATTGTCGGGAGCGACTATGTTTCGAATGCAGCGGAGGAACTCTATCTCTATTCCCGCGATCAGGGTGTGCAGCAGGCGCGTCTACCCGATTACGTGGTGATGCCCAACTCGACGGAGGAGGTGCAGGAGATAGTTGCCCTTGCCAACGAGGAAAAGATACCGATCGTGCCGATGGGCGGTGCCCTCGTCCTTTCGGGGCTCACCATACCGCAAAGAGGCGGTATCGTTCTCGATATGAAGCGGATGAACCGCGTCCTCGACGTCAATGAGAAGAGTCACTACGCCGTTGTGGAGGCGGGAACCTCTCAGGGGATGCTGCAGGCCTATTTGAAGAAGCATCATCCGAAACTGAAGCATTCCGTACCCGATGCGCCCCCCGTGGCGACGATAGGGGGGAATATTGCCATTCACGGCTCGGGACACCTTTCTCAGAGCGAAGGAGGATTTCACACTGAGATGGTCACCGGCCTCGAGGTGGTCCTTGCCTCGGGCGAGGTCGTTAAACTCGGTTCCTGCTCGACGGTGCCGAAGTGGTTTTCACGGGCTCCGATTCCCGACCTGGCCGGCCTCTTTATGGGGTGGAACGGTACGACGGGAGTGATCACCAAGATCGGTCTCAAACTCTTCCCGAGCCCGAAACTGAAGGATGTCATGATGTTCATGACCGAAGAGGTTGATTCCATCACCGATATCCTCTTCAGGATCATCGATACGGAGATGGCCGAGGATATCGCCTTTTTTGTGTCACCGAAACCGGCCTATTTCGATGGATTTCAGCTCATCATGATCTCCGTGGTCGCCAATTCGGAGAAGGAGATGAAGCTGCGGCTGGAGCTCATCCGCGAATCAGTGAGAGACTATATCGAGACCAAAGAGGCGGGGTTCCTTCCCCTTCCACCCTATATGAAGGTAAAACTCGTTGATGCCCCCCAGAAAAACTTAAGTGAGTTTGCCGACGTGATGAAGGGAGGGGGGTTTGAATACGTAGGCGCCATCATGCCCGTCGAGAGCATTCCCGAAGCCTATCGGGCGGGTCTGGAGATTACCTCGAAACATGACATCACCTATTCAATGGGTGCCAGGGTCGTGGGACGGGGGCACTGCGTGATGTTCTATTACGCCTACCCCTTCAATCGTGCCGATAGTGAGAATGTCGAGACCGTCGCGAAGGCGCTGGAGGAATCAAACGAGAGGGCGCTTGAGATAGGGGGGATTCCCTGGAAAACTGAGATCTCGGGACAGCAGCTCATCCTGAAGAGAATGGAGCCGGCAACCTACAAGATGATGACAAAGATACGGAAGCTTCTCGATCCCAATGGAATCATGAACCCCGGAAACTGGGAGGTGCAGTCATGAAAGAAGAATATGCCGAGATAATCCACCGATGCTTTCGGTGTGGATGGTGCAAACTTCCCACAAATTATCAGGATTTCAACTGCCCCGCCTATCTGAAGTACCGTTTCGAAACCTTCTCCTCCGGCGGCAGGATGTGGCTGTTACGTGCCTGGTTAAATGGAGATATTGCAACGAGTGAGCGTCTTCAGCAGATCTTCTTTTCCTGCGTTACCTGTAAAAACTGTGTCGAGGCCTGTGCCCTTCCCAATATCAAGGACAAACTGGTCGATATCTTTATCGCCGCACGGGAGGATCTGGTCGAGAAGAGCGCCGTTCCCCCTCCCGTGAGGGACTATCTGAAGGCGATGAATATCAGCGGAAACCCCTATAAAAAACCGCAGGCGGAACGGGGGGCATGGGCCGAAGGACTCGACATCCCGAAGTATGCAGGCCAGGAGTATCTCTTCTACGTTGGGGATGTGGGCTCGTACGATGAGGTGGGCATGAAGATGGCCCGTTCCGTTGCGACACTTCTTTCCGATACGGGTGTCTCCTTCGGTATCCTCGGAGAGGATGAAACAAGCGACGGAAACGATGTCAAGGCGCTCGGTGAGGCAGGTCTCTTTGAATATCTCGCAGGGCAGACGATCGATACCCTGAAGGCACGGGCCGTAAAAAAGATCATCACCCTCTCACCTCACGGTTATAACGCCATCAAGAATAACTATCCGGAGTTAGGCGGTGCCTTTGAGGTCTACCACTACACCCAACTGCTCGGACTCATGATGAATGACACAATGCCGAAAGGAACGCTCAATAAAAAGGTGGCCTTTCATGATCCCTGTTATCTGGGGCGATGGAACAATGAGTACTGGGCGCCACGCTTTGCCCTCGGTTCCATCCCCGGCATCGAATTAATGGAGATCGACAGGAATATGAAAGACGCACTCTGCTGCGGCGGTGGCGGAGGCAATTTCTTCACCGACGTTCTCGGTACCGGTAAAGACAGTGCCGCCCAGGTTCGCGTCAGAGAGGCCGCTGAAACAGGGGCAGAGATTCTCGCTGTTGCGTGTCCTCTCTGCTGGAAGATGCTCGACGATGCCGTGAAGGCGGAAGACCTCGAGGGGACAATAGGGGTCATGGATATCGCCGAAATAGTGAATGAATCGAGAAGGTAGGGGAGAACCAAATGAAGATAGACAATGTGAAAAAGGTGGTTGTTCTCGGTGCCGGTACCATAGGGCAGCAGATAGGATTCCAGAGCGCACTTCACGGCTATGATGTGATACTCTATGACAATGACGAAAGCGCCTTTGAGAAGGCCCTCGCGCGGATACAAAAGATTGCCTCGGGAATGGTGAAGAGGGGGAAGATTGCCGGTGAGGAGGCGGAAGGTGCCTTTTCGAGGATAACGACTACCTCCGACCCCGACGAGGCGGCTTGCGAGGCTGATTTCGTGAGCGAATCCGTACCGGAGGACCCGCAGCTGAAAGGGACGGTCTTCGCCCAATTTAACGAAATCTGTCCTTCGCGTACGATCTTTACGACGAACACCTCGACGCTGGTGCCATCCATGTTCGCAGAAAAGACGGGGCGCCCCGACAAGTTTGCTGCCCTTCACTTTCACGATATCAGGACCAACAATGTCGTCGATATCATGCCTCATCCAGGGACGTCGCCTGAGACGATAACGCTGATCGAGGACTTCGCGAAGAGTATCGGCCAGGTGGCTATTATTCTTCACAGGGAGCAGAACGGCTACGTATTTAATACCATGCTTTCGAGCTGGTTTTCCGCGGCACTGATGCTGGCGGCGAATGATGTCGCCTCCGTCGAGGATATCGATCGCTCCTGGATGGGGATCATGAACATGCCGATCGGTCCCTTCGGGATCATGGACCAGATCGGCCTTGCTACCGTATGGATTATCACCGAGTACTGGGCAAAGGAAACTGACGATCCCCAGGGAAGAAAAAACGCTGAGTTTATTAAAGGGTATGTTGATACAGGGCTCCTCGGAGCAAAGGCGGGAAAGGGCTTTTACGAATACCCCGATGCCGTCTACCGACGTCCCGATTTTTTAGAGTCAAAGTGACAGGACTTTAATGATTGTAGAAGCGAGCACTGAGTGATATGAGCGGATATCTATAAGGAGTAGCATGGAATCATTCAGCCTAAATCTAAATCGTTTGAAGAAGTTTTTCTCTTCTCGCCATATAGCCGTTGTGGGAGCTTCAGCTAACAACCAGTGGTTCGGAAACATCCTGGCAAATGCCTTTGAGACGGGATTCGACGGACGGTTTTATCCCGTCAATCCCGGGGCCGATGAAATACATGGTATAACGGCATACAAGAGTATTTCAGCTCTTCCCGATGGTACCGTTGATCTTGCCATCGTTATCGTCAAGGGTTCAATCGTTATGGATACTATCGGTGAGCTTGTCAAGAAGGAAATCAAAAACGTTCTTCTCGTCTCATCGGGTTTTGCAGAGACGGGGGACGAAGGAAAGGACAACCAGGATGTCCTGAGACGGTACTGCAAGAAAAAGGGCGTCGTCCTCATGGGACCAAACTGCCTCGGTTTTGTCAATGCGCCCGAAAAGATCACCGTCTTCAGCGGCAGGGCCGTGGAAGGAGCGATGATTCCCGGTGGTGTCGCTGTCATAGGACAGAGCGGTGCTACCTCCGAGGTGATTACCACCAAGATCCTGAAAAAATCGCTCGGCATTTCTCTCTATATAACGACGGGCAACGAAGCAGTAGTGACAGCGGAAGACTGCCTCGAATACCTCGTCCATGATGAAAACACCTCAGTCATCACCGGCTTTATCGAGGAGTTCAGAAATATAGAAAAGCTGAGAATGGTAGCCCGTGACGCTGCGCGAAAGGAAGTTCCCATCATAATTCTTAAGATCGGGAGCTCCGACAAGGGCAAAAAGGCGGCAGTGTCACACACCGGTGCCCTTGCCGGAAATGATACCGTCCTGGATGGTTTTTTAAAACAACTTGGAATTATTCGAGTTGAGACGATAGAAGAGCTAGCCGAGACGGCCGCTGTTTTTTCCCGCTGCAGGCTTCCTGAAGGGAACGGCCTCGGAATATGCACCTTCTCGGGAGGACTGTGCGGACTCTATGCCGATCTCTGCGATAAATACGGGATAGAACTACCCCCGCTTGAAGAGAGAACGTTAACAACCCTGAAGGCCCTTCTCCCCCCTTTTGCCCAGCCCGACAATCCCCTCGATGTAACGGGGTCGGGATTTCTCCATGGGATGAAGGAGATTGTGCAAGCACTGGTGGATGATGAAAATCTCGATGCGATTGTTACGATCTCTATCCCCCCGCAGGGCGAGGAAGATTTTTTCTCTCCCATAATCAATGAATCCTTTCTACCCCTTCTGACCACGGTGAGGAAGCCCATTGTTCCCATTACCTTCAGGGAGATGAGCGATTACGCGAGAAAAGATTTTGAAGACAAGGGATTTTACTACATAGAAAATCCCGACCTCGGGCTGAGGGCCCTCGCGCACCTGATCGATTATGCGGAATTTCTGAGAAAATTAAAGGGAGCGGCGGAGGGTTCAATGTAAGCTGATGCCGGACAGTATAGGAAGTGGGTTGTGGGGGAAATACAGGATAGACGTTATCAATGAAAAGTGCACCGGCTGCATGCCCTGACAGCTCGTATGTTCGGAGCTCTATTCGGGAACGTTCAGTCTCGAAAAGGTGGGGATTCAGTTACTGGTCTCGAACAGAGAGTGTACCATTTCCTTCAGCGATGAATTGAACAGTAAGGCCATTCCCGGCACCCTGTTGCGGGGAGAGTCAGTGCAATGACTGTGGAATGTGTGCCGGTTGCTGTCCCTATGGCACCGTGATGAAGATGCCCGGGGAGGGAGAACAATGAGTAGACGATTTGCCGGAAGGAGCCATCAAGCCGATTTGGCATACCACAGTGAAACTGATTGTAATGTGAGAAACCTATGAGCGTAAAAAAAGTCGCCGCATTTTTTGATTTTGACAAGACACTCATCGAAGTGGAAAGCGGCAGAATGGCTATGAAGTGGATGTGGGACCGTCGCATGATACTTCCCGGTTATATGATGAAAGTAGTGGCCGCCAGAATTCTCAATAAGCTGAATGTGTTCTCCGAAGAGCGACTGATCGAAATAATGCTGACCTTTTACAGGGGACGAAACCTGGATGATTTCCGTCAGGGGGCGGAGCAGTTTTATCAGGAATATTTGAAACCTCATCTGGCGCCGGCAATCATTCGGCGCGCTGCTTTTCATAAACAGGAGGGGCATTTTCTGGTTCTTGTGTCGGCATCGATCAGGTATTTGCTGGAGCCGGTAGTGGCCGATCTCGGATTTGATCTTCTCTTATGTACCGACCTTGAAGAAGGAGAGGACGGCCTTTTGACGGGAAGATCAAAGGGACCCGTATGCATTGAGGAAAATAAAAGGACCATTACCTTGAAGATCGCTGATGAGTGTGGTCTCGATCTGGAAAACTCCTATGCCTATGGTGACAGCAAATCCGACCTGCCGCTTCTCGATCTCGTCGGTCATCCCCACGTGGTTCAGCCGTCAAATGCTCTCGCAAAGGTTGCCACAGCGAGAGGCTGGGCCGTCTTGACGCACCGATAGAACCTACAATCCGATAAAAGAGGAGGTCCGGTATGGAAAAATCTGTACTCTTTGAAGTGAACGGCGGAATTGCACTCATTACCCTGAACCGTCCTGACCGGCATAATGCTATCTGTCAGGACCTGCTCATTAATCTCTATAATTATATTGACGAGGTGGCCGGGAACGATGAAATCAGGGTCGCGGTCATCACGGGAAGGGGTAAATCGTTCTGTTCCGGCATCGATCTCAGTGTGATCGGTAGGGATAATCTTCTCGATCCCCGGGGTGATGGGAAAGACCTGCCCGACGTACTCAGGCCCTGCGAGAAACCGATCATCGGGGCGATAAACGGCAGTGCAATTACTGGAGGGTTTGAACTCGCGCTGAACTGTGACTTTCTCATCGCTTCGGAAAATGCGCGGTTTATCGATTCCCATTCAAAAATCGAGATTCATCCAGGCTGGGGGATGACGCAGCTTCTCCAGCAGGCCGTCGGCCAGAGAATGGCAAAACAGATTTCATTTACGTGCAAACCGATATCCGCCAGGGATGCCCTTCGCTGCGGCCTTGTCAACGAGGTGGTGGCCTCTGAAGAATTATTGCCCAGGACGATGGAGATAGCCAGGGATATATGCGTTGTAAATCCGGAGATCATGTCGGCAATGAAGGGGTTGATAGAGGAGCGGAACGAAGTCTCTTTTGATGAGGCATGTGAGGCCGAGAGGAACAGTTTTCATCAATTTCTCAAGAAGGCAGGAGTTTTCTAACCAATAGTGCAAAATGTGAGGCCATCGCTGTTTATTGCTAAGACGGTTGAGGGATTCCTCATGATAATAGAAACTACAAAATAATCAGCGGATATAGCAACATATCGCAGGTTACCTGGATAAAGATTGTCTCCTATTTTTTCCGAATACGTCTTCCTTGCAGGACCTCGAACAGGTAAACGATGATTAAGCACAGAAGAGGGACCAAGCCTCGTATTTCCACTTCATATACAACTGCATAAAGTCCAAACAGCGCCAGAAACAGCTCAAAAAGATAATAGACCCTCATTACGCACTCTCCCCTTTGAGATTTCCCTTGAACAGCGACGCAATCCCCGCTGCTTGCAGAGGGGGAAGCGAGAATATAACCTAACCGTTTTCCTTAACAATCGGGGTTCCCCCTGAACTTGTTGCGGGGAGCTTCAAACTGTTCTTTACAGAAGTTTTCGTAAAACCGAGGGGAAGATACTTTCTTAAAGGATTTTAGTCAGGCATCCCTATAGGTACATTTGCCGATGCACACTATGAGGCCGGAAAAGGATAGTGCTTTCATGGTGTCTTTGATTGTTTCTAAAAAAAGTAAAGCTTGAATGGACCCGAAGGCCGCGCACGGTTTCCGCTTCGTGCAACGGGGTGCTTCCTGCTCTCGCAAGAAGAGCTCTATCCTTCTGAATCAGTGGGGTGCGAGCTCGGTTCCATTGATCCCGAGCCATCGCTTTGCTGTTTTAATGTCTGCAAAGAGCAATACAACGGAGCCGGGAGAATACAACTCGGATATTACCCTATAGCAATCAGCCAATTCCCAGGCTCTTTTATCTTGAAAGGGTGCATAAACGGCGCATCGATGGCCTGTTTTCTTTGTCAGATCTTGCTTTCGTCTTATTTTTCTCAGAATGCTGTCATGGGTTCCATTCATCGTGGAACCGGGCATGACCTCAAAGAACTGACTCGCCTGAGGCTTGATACGCTCATCACAAGCAAGAGCCATTGTAGTGCTCACAATATCTTCCTCGGTAACAGTCTCGTAGGATATTACATGAACAAGGTCTCCATCATGATACACGGTATATTCGGTGGGCATTAAATCTTTCCTCTTCCCCCCCCTTTTTTTCTATATTTGTTCACGCAATGAATTAGGAAATACGGGAATTCCTATGGAAAAGTAAGGAGACATGTAACGGATTGTGAGTAGTTTATCAAGGATAAAAACTGAAAAAAGCTATACCAGCACTCGATATTTTATCACTGACTGGCCGTGAAACTGTGAAGTGAGCATTGTGGAGATTTGTTCCCTTCATTGCCACGGGTTGCTTATTCTCTGATCCTTTCCGCTAATAACCGAAGCATGTCACAATAATTTATCATAGCGTTATATGTCAATTGCAGGCATAATCGTTACCTGCAATTTAAAAATAGCATTGTGCAAGTTCACGTAGTTTCCGTAGAAAAAATAAAGTGTTGCACTTCCTGCCATTACGGTAAAAGGAGGGTATCGGGGTATGAACGGTAGAAAGACACTGTTCGTTTTGGCTTTCATGATAGTTCTTTTCGCTTCGGCGGCAGTGCAGGCAGTTGTTATCAAAGGTATCTCTTTTGATGATACGGTTGTTGCCGGGGAAACCCGACTTTTCCTGAAAGGGACGGCCCTGTCGAGGTATCTCGTAATCATAAAAGGGTATGTCGGTGCATTTTATCTGCCCGAAGGTGTCGAAAGCCGAGAGGCCCTGGAAGACGTGTCCAAACATCTGGTGTTGGAATATTTTCATGCCATCAAGGCAAAACAATTCGGTAGCGCCACCAAGACGTTGATTAAAAAAAATGTTGCCCCGGATGAGTTTAATCGTCTTCTCCCCAAGATCAACCGGTTGGTTGCTGCATACCGGGATGTTGAGCCGGGAGATCGATATGGATTGACCTACATACCCGGATATGGAACCCGTTTGATGCTGAACGGCGAATTATTAGTTGTCATACCCGGCGGTGATTTCGCAAAAGCACTTTTTTCGGTATGGATTGGACCGCACCCCATTGATGAGTGGTTTCGTTCTCATGTTTTGGGAATTAACAAGTAATCTGCGGGGCAGAGGAGTACGATACCTCCCTTCAAGCATATCCGACCAGTAAAAGAGGCTTCCGGAATCATGGTGAACAAGGTCAGATGAATAGAATGTTTCACTATCACACCATATACGGTATAATAAATTTAGAAAAGAATTCCGGGGGATACACCCGAAGAAAGGGGGAAATTATGCCTGTTCAGGTCAACATGCGTGACGGGATTGCCATCCTGACCTTGAATGACGGTATTCACAACCGTTTCAACCGTTCCTTTCTTGATGCCTTCAATGCGCTGCTCGATAAGATCGAATCGGGAGAAGAGACCCGAGCGCTCATCATTACCAACGAGGGTAACTATTTTGCCGAGGGAATGGATGTGGAATGGGTGATGACACTGCCGGGAGAGGAAATCGAGTTATTTATGCTCGATCTCTTCAGATTCCTGCACCGGATGTTCCTCTTTCCATTGCCGGTGATTGCCGCTATCAAGGGACATGTCGTTGCTTCCGGTCTGGCCTTCGCCCTCTGTCCCGACTACCGGATTATGCGAAGCGACAAGGACGTCTGCATCTTTCCCGAAATAGACCTCCGAATCGAGCCGCCTCCCGGGTGCCTGCGGATGGTTGTTCACGCAATCGGAAGTCGAACAACCGAGATGGCCTTTTTACAGGGCAATCCCTACAGAGGTGACGATGCGCTGAAGGCGGGATTCGTCGATGAAACAGTACCGGAGGGCGACGTGATCGAAAGGGCGATCTCAGTAGCGAAAGGCTTGGCAGGCAAAAAAACGGCCATCTACGCGGCGATTAAACGGTCCCTCAGGTCCGGTCCGGCGCGCGACATGCTCGAGGAAGACGCCCGTTTCATAAAGGATTCCGGAATGGTGGAGATGCTCCAAAACTGCGATCTCGACTGTTTAAAATCACTATAAATAGAATACATACGAAAGGAATGCTCAGGAAATATCGGAGGGCCGGGTATTCATTTTCCGCTTACCATGAGTTCATGTGTATTGTGGTATCGTAAAATTGTAGAGTGAGCCGTGGAAAGGCGGGAGGATGCAGTGCTTTCCGGTTTCTTGAATCCTGACTTCGGCATTCTTCATGGTTACCTGAATGCTAACCATGGGATGACTACGGAAGCGCCAACTCCCCGGGGATCAATCGATTTCATTTGACAAGAAAAATGAAATTCAATATCATACATATATCGTTTGGTTATAATGATCTATTGGATCAGATCTTTATTAGATGAGTTGTGAGAAACTCGCTAATTGGAGATTTAATGTCAGCGTCGTCACTTCTTAACAGTACTCAATAATTTTCGGATATCATCCACATCTGAACCACACCGACAACCTTAGAGGACATCACTGATTCGTATCGCCTGTAATGTTTCTTTCCCTCTCATGGCTGCTCTCCGACGGCCGGTGAGTGCTTTTCCGGATTAACGAAGCATCACATCGTTACATGCGGAAGGCTCTTTATTAACACGTTTGAAAAAAAGAAAGGGGGAACAGATGAAAAAATTACTATTTTTGATCTTTATCGCCTTTGCCGTTTTTTCTGTTATCTCAATCATGGGGTGTGGCGATGATGATGACTACGCGAGAGTCAGGGTTATTCACGGAAGCTACGATGCGCCTCCGGTGAATGTCTATGTTGGCGGTTTAAAGAAAATTAGCGGACTTTCCTACGGTGAATCCTCAGGATACGGAAGGGTGGGGGCTGGTAACCGAGGTGTTGAGGTGACGCCTGCAAGTGACCCAGATGATATTCGGATCGATGCAGTCCTAAAACTGGGCGAGAATAAGAGAATTACCGTCTACGCTGTCGATGAATTGAATCTCATAGAGCCTATCGTGAGTTTTGATGATCGAAAAGCCTCTGCGGGTAAGGCAAAGGTACGGTTTATCCATGCGTCGCCGGATGCTCCCGATGTCGATATCAAGCTCAATGCCGGAGATGGGCCGGTTGTCTTCGACGATACCACCTTCGGAACGATAGAAGACTATATAGAGGTCGATCCCGGCGCATATACCTTCGTCGTAACCCTATTTAACAGCGATGACGAGGTGATAAAATTCAATCCCGTGACGCTGCAGGCAGATACGGTCTACACGGTTGTGGCCCTCGGCACGTTTAATGATGGTGACGACTATCCATTTTTCGTCAGGGTGTTTGTCGATAGCGGCGATGGGGATCTTTTCGTAGATTTCACCGCGGGTGATGTTTCCAATCTCATGGCGGTTCATGCCTCTCCTGATGCCCCCCCGGTTGACATATATGCTGACGGGATCTTCCAGGGGACTATCGATTTTCCGGAGAATACGGGGTACATCGTCCTGCACGCCGGAACACGAAGTATCAAGGTGAATGTCGAAGGGACTACCACCACGGCTATCGGTCCCGTCGATCTGACTCTTGACGCGGATGAGTACAAAACCGTATTTGCCTATGACGAAGTAGCCGACATAAAGGCGCTGGTCCTTGACGATGACCTGACCAACTCCGCGTTAGGAAAAGCGCACGTGCGGTTTGTCCACCTTTCACCGGACGCCCCGGCTGTTGATATCGCCGTGGCGGGAGATGCCGTTGGTGATGCTATCTTCCACGATGTTGCATTCGGAGAAACATCAGGTGGCTTGATGACACCTGGAGCTTTTACGCTACTAGATGCGGGTACCTATGATCTCGACGTAAGACTCGAGGGTACGTTAGATGTTGTACTTTCGCTGGACGATGTAACGTTGGGCGATCAGAAGATTTACACGGTATTCGCGAAAGACTTTGTAGCGGATCTGGGAGCGGAGATTATCGTCAATAAGTAGCGAGCACAGTTGAGTGATGGCAATGCAGCCGGAAGCGTAATCGTTTCTGGCTGTGATGTCGTCGTTTCAAAGAACAAAGGGAAATGCAACGTTTCAAATCTCAAGTGTTGTGGAGGAGGGCAGAGAACAATCGCCCTCATCCACCCTTGAGAAATGTTCTCTTTGCACATATACAGAATACGGACGAATATGAAGTGGGGAGAAGTGTGCATAATCTTTGAATGACATGAAAATTATAATGAAAAAATTCCTGATGATTCTCTTGCTTTTTCTCTTGCACCCACTTTTTTCGGGGAATGCCATGGCGATCGAAAAAGTAAAGTACAGGGTGCTGGAAAAGGAGGGGAGGTTTGAACTCAGACAGTATGAACCTCACATTGTGGCGGAGACCATTGTAGCGGGTGATTTCGATGCGGCGGGAAACGAGGGTTTCCGCCGTCTTTTCAACTATATTTCCGGTGAAAATCAAAAAAAACTCTCGATTTCCATGACGAGTCCTGTCTCACAAGAAACAACATCTGAAAAAATCTCCATGACCGCTCCGGTAAATATCCAGCAAACAGAGGGCAAGTGGACCGTTGCCTTTTCCATGCCGGCAGAATATACAATCGATACATTGCCGGAACCAAATGATGACAGGATAGACTTGCGGGAGGTTCCCGCACAACCTGTAGCGGTAATCCGTTACTCGGGTACCTGGAGCAGAGCACGGTACGAAAGCCACAAGGCACTTCTTGTTCGGATGGTGAACCAAAAAAATCTGCAACCCGGGGGCGACTACATCTTTGCCCGCTATAATCCGCCCTTCATGCCCTGGTTTTTGAGGAGAAATGAGGTGCTGGTTCCCGTAAGGCTTTCTCTTGATGATACCCAGTGATAATCAATCGGTTACGATATGAAAGATTGCATTACCTGCGTCATGAAATCTGGCGACAAGGCTCATTACCGTGGTCAATAGGATACTCGCTAAAGGAATAATTCTAAAATGTTACAGGGTCTGGTATTAAGTTCTTCCTGTAAAATGTAAAACTTGAATTGGATTATTCGTCGTAGATTATAATTAGAAGAACTAAACCGCTTCGCGGTAGCCATCCCATTGCCTGTTTCATCGGATCATAATACCAGCCTCTATAACTCCAACACGTTTTTTAGTGCTTGTTGATCAAGCGAAATCCCCATACATCATCC